>ENA-UOOM01000850-UOOM01000850.1-fermentation-metagenome-genome-assembly--contig:-NODE-850-length-32372-cov-14.009376_pt1 | contig 32372 bp, 30 predicted proteins | sample MGYA00245781_ERZ724031 | MGnify/ENA primary metagenome ERZ724031 (study PRJEB28704, sample SAMN03018317) | fermentation metagenome | biome: anthropogenic terrestrial biome; feature: soil; material... | reverse complement strand
TCCCCGCCCAAAATGGAATTGAGGATGTCCTGCAGGTTGAGCTCGCGCGCCTGCTGGGGCTGAGCCTGCTGGGGCTGCTGCCGCTCTACCTGAATCTCGCGCAGGCTGCCGCTGCGGGATTTTTGCTTGCTGCGCTCGGCCTTGGCCTCCTCCTGCGGGGTGGGGAAGAACGTCTCGTTGCCCTGGTCCTCCGCGGGCTTTTTGAAGGTGTACATCAGGTAGCTCTGCCCGATGGCGTTGATGCTGACCAGTTCCCAGCCATCCGCGCCCACCTTGTTGAGGATGTCCAGGCGGATGCTGTCCTTGATGCTGGTGCCGGACTCCAGCTTGAAGACGAAATAGTTGTATGCCCAGTTCTTCATGAATATCCCTCCTCTATCCTGTTGTATGGTTCCCTGTGATAAGGGCATGATACCACAGCCGCGCGCGCGGCAAAAGGGGGAATCCGGCGTCCCGCAGCGCCCCCTGAATGATATGGACAGAAATCCTGAAAATGTGCGGAAATATCGCCCTTTTCCCTTGATTTCTGCGCCCACAGGGACTATGATGAGGCGTATTTCGTAAAAGGAGCGTCAACATGACCAGCGAGCAAGGAAATTTCCTGGAGCGGACCTTCCACCTGAAGCACAATGGCACCACCCTGCGCACCGAGGTGCTGGCCGGCATCACCACCTTTGTCACCATGGCGTACATCGTCGTGGTCAACCCCGGCATTTTGAGCCAGGCCGGCATGCCCTGGGGCGCGGTCTTCCTGGCCACCATCATCGCCTCCATCGTGGGCACGCTGGTGATGGGCCTGTTTGCCAATGTGCCCTACGCGCAGGCGCCCGGCATGGGCCTCAACGCGTTTTTTGTGTACACGGTGTGCTTTGGCCTGGGCTTCAGCTGGCAGCACACGCTGTCCATGGTGTTCATCTGCGGCGTCATCAACATTTTGATCACCGTCACCCGGGTGCGCAAGGCCATCATCCGCGCCATCCCGGCCTCGCTGCAAAACGCCATCGGCGGCGGCATCGGCATCTTCATCGCCTACATCGGCTTCCTCAACGCGGGCTTCATCAACTTCGGCGCCGGCGTGCCCGCCATGCCCACGCTCAACACCCCGCCGCTGTGGCTGTTCCTCATCGGGCTGCTCATCACGGTGGTGCTGCTGCTGCGGGGCGTCAAGGGCGCCATCCTCATCGGCATCGTGGTGGCCACGCTGGTGGGCATCCCCCTGGGCGTCACCACACAGCAAAACCCCATCAGCTTTTCCGAGGCCGCGGCCCAGCTTCCGCAGACCTTTGGCGTGATCTTCACCCAGGAGGGCCTGGGCTCGCTGTTCAGCGATTCGGGCAAGCTGCCGCTGATTCTGATTACCATCTTCGCCTTCAGCCTGACCGACACCTTTGACACCATCGGCACCTTCATCGGCACCGGCCGCAAGACCGGCATCTTCACCGAGGAGGATCAGAAGGCGCTGGAGGAGGGCCACGGCTACCGCTCCAAGATGGACCGCGCGCTGTTTGCCGATGCCACGGCCACCAGCATTGGCGCCATCTTCGGCACCAGCAACACCACCACCTATGTGGAGAGCGCCTCGGGCATCGCCGCGGGCGGCCGCACCGGCCTGACCAGCGTGGTGGTGGCCATCCTGTTCGCGCTCAGCGCCTTCTTCGCCACCTTTGTCAGCGCAGTGCCCTCGGCGGCCACCGCCCCCGCCTTGGTGGTGGTGGGCGTGATGATGCTGTCCGCCTTCCGCGAAATCAAGTGGGACGACCTGGCCGACGCCTTCCCCGCCTTCTTCGCGGGCATCTTCATGGCGCTGAGCTACTCCATCTCCTACGGCATCGGCCTGGGCTTCATCGTGTACTGCGTGGTGAAGGTGGTCAAGGGCCAGGCCCGCGAGGTGCATCCGCTGCTGTGGGTGTCCAGCGCGCTGTTCGTGCTGAACTTTGTGTTGTTGGCGTATTTGAAGTAAGGGGCAAATCGCCGCCTAAATGGGCCACAGCAATCCCCCGCTTCCGGAAGGAGGCGGGGGATGTTTTTGCGTATCGCGCTTCACATTCTAACCCAATAACGCATTTGACACCGTCATCTCACTAAGGTAACATAATATCCTACGCGAATTGTAGTGGATAATACATGTGGGGTCTTACCTCTGTTTCTCTGTCAATGAGGAATTTGCAGCGATAAGCCCTTAGACATAACATAGCAATGATGGGCGTTCCTTTTCCTACTATGCTGCATGAGTCGTCCAACAATACAGTCATGAAGACTATCCCATCTACAGGAGACTATGAACATGGACTTGTGTTTTGACCTCACATTGGCTGTTGGATACACAAGTAGAGCACAACGGTCAAGGCGTCTCACCGAAGGTTGGGTTGGTGCTCACATGTTTTGCCCTCGTTGTGGGAATCCCAATATTAGGCATTACAACAATAACGAGCCCGTTGCTGATTTTTTCTGCCCACGTTGTAATGGTTGTTATGAGCTAAAGAGTAAAAGTGGCCGTTTCAATGAGCGAGTCAATGACGGCGCATATGCAACAATGATTGAACGAATAACGAGCAATACGAATCCAGATTTCCTGTTTCTCAGTTACTCTGCCGCGGCCATGTGCGTTACCGACCTTGTGATAGTACCCAAGCACTTCTTTGTTCCAAAGATTATTGAGGAACGCCCTCCACTTGCCCCATCAGCCAGACGAGCCGGATGGAGAGGCTGCAATATCTTGTTGTCGGGTGTTCCCAAGCAGGGGCGAATAGCAATAATTCGAAGCGGAACGGAACTTCCCAGGGAACAAGTTATTGAAAAGTTACATCGTTCAAGTAACTTGGCGAAAGGCGATGTACGAACAAGGACTTGGCTATTTGATGTTCTCAATTGCGTAAATATACTTCCGCATGATGAGTTTTCATTATCGGAAATGTACAAATATGAAAAATTGCTATCAACAATACATCCCGACAATCACAATATTCGGGCCAAAATACGACAACAACTACAGATACTCAGAGATGCAGGATATATCGAGTTTTTGGGACGAGGAAGTTACAGGAGGCTATCTTTATGAAAAATCAATATGTGTTCTTCACAGAGGAGGGCTACACAATAGCCCCTAATAACGATACCCTTGACAGCTATCAGATCCTTGGGTTCGAAGCAGGCGAAACGCCTTCCGATGCAATGTCGCTTTTACTGGACAATAATCCATGGATTTCTGGAAGTGGATTTGATGTTAGCAAAGTTCAATATAGAATCGTATTAAGAGCGACTTAGTCCATCCACGCTATTCCATACATTAACAATGCCTCCATGCAGTGGGGGCATTGTTTCATTTGTCTCCCTCAAAGTCTTGACGACCAAGTTCATACCAAACGAATGAGAAAATGCAATGCCGAACGATGGATTTTTTCGTCCCCGCTATGCCGAATGAAGGAGGCGTAGCGGCGCTACGTCGACTGAGAAAGGTAACGCAGGAGCGGAAAAAGACAAGTGCAGCGAAGCATTTATGATTGAGTTTGGTATCAGAGAAAAACATGTCAGTCCATGTCACCCCATGTCACTTGATGTCAGCATGGGGTGCTGTGTTATGTTGGTCGCGGGCACAAAATAGAACATATGTTCTCCTTATGCCCCGGTTAACCCAGATCAATCCTGAACGAAGGAGGGAACGCAAAGATGGACGCAGGGATTTTTTGTCCCCGCGAAGCCGAAAGAAGGAGGCGTAGCGGCGCTACGCTGACTGAAAGAGGCAAAGCAACACTCCGTTCCCATGCCGTTGAAAGCCTGCTTTCAACGGAGAGGAGCAATTCCGCAGCGCAGGCCTCCGGCAGGCTATGCCTGCCGGAAACGAAGCGGAGGACATTGCGACGAATAACTAGTCCATCAAAGCGTTCACAACTGAGTTCAGGACAAAAAAGAAAGGAGGTGAAAACAATGATTACCAGAGACCGAAGATGGATGGATGACCTGTACCTGGACCGGGTGCTGGGCGGCGCGGTGAAGGAGTTTCGCCGCGGGCTGTACCGGCTGGAGCGGCTGCACCGCTACCAGCAGGGCAAGCACGATATATTGAGCCGGGAGCGGCCGGAGGGCCTGCCCAACGCGCGGCTGCCGCATGGCTTCGCGCGCTACATCGCCCAGGTATCCGCCGGGCACCTGCTGGCCGGGCCCGTGCGCTACACGGATGGGGAGCACGCGCCGGGCGTCAAGGCGCTGCGCGCGTTGTACGAGCAGGCCGAGGCCGGGCAGGCGGACGTAGAGCTGGCCATGCAGCAGGCCGTGTATGGCCGGGGCGTATCGCTCAACTACTTAGATGGGCAGGGCACCATGAAGGTGGCAGCGCTGGACCCGCGCAGCGCCTTTGTGGTGTATGACGACACGGTGGAGCGGCAGCCGCTGATGGGCGTGCTGCTCAGTCAGGAGCGGGATGCCCAGGGCCGCCCAGCCGGCGGCAGCGCCACGGTGTACCTGCCCCGGCGCAGCCTGCGCTGGCGGCTGAACGCCGGCGGCGACCCGACCGGCGCGCCCACCGCACTGCCCCACGCCTTTGGCCGCGTGCCCATGGCCGAGTACCTCAACAACGAGGCCGGGCGCGGCGACTTTGAGGATGTGCTGCCGCTGATAGACGCCTACGACCGCCTGAGCAGCGACCGGCTGAACGACCGCGCGCAGTTTGCCGACGCCATGCTGGTGCTGACCGGCGTGATGGGCCTGGGCACGGCGGACGACCCGGAGGACCACCAAGCGGCCATGCGCCGACTGCGGCAAAACCGCACCCTCACGCTGCCCGACGGCGACGCCCGGGCCGAGTGGCTGGTCAAAAACCCGCTGGAGAAGGATATCGACGTGCTGCGCCGGGCGCTGGCGCAGGACATCCACAAGTTCTCCATGACGCCGGACTTCTCCGACGAGCGGTTTGCCGGCAACGCGTCGGGCATCGCCATCCGCTACAAGCTGTTCTGCCTGGAGCAGAAGACCCGCCTGAAGGAGCGATGGTTTGTGGCCGGGCTGCGCGAGCGCGCCCGCATCACCGCGGGCTGGATGCGCAAGCAAGGCCTGCCCCCCATCGACCCGGAGCGCCTGAGGATTCACCTGGCGCGCGAAACCTATCAAGACGACAACGGAAAGGAGACCCATGGAACATCAACCGCAGACCCCCCCGGAAAACCCGGCGCTGCCGGAGACCCCGGCCTCGCCCGCTGAGCAGGCGGACATCCCCAAGGCATTCATCCCCGCGCCGCCTGACGCGGCGGCCCTCAGCTACCCGGAGCGCGCCGCGCTCTACCTGACCGACCCGGACCAATACCATCAAGCATTTGGAGGAAAGAACCAATGGAAGTAACCACGAAGAGCAATCAGATCATCCCCGAGGTGCTGGGGGACATGGTGGAGCAAAGCCTGGGGCAGAAAATCACCCTGCTGCCCATCACCCAGGCCGATGACACCCTGCAGGGCAAGCCCGGCGATACGCTGAAGTTTCCGGCTTTTCGCTACATCGGCAAGGCACAGCAGGTGGAGGAAAACGGCCAGGTGCAGGCCGGGGTGCTGAGCGCCGATACGGTGAGCGCCACCGTGAAGAAGTACGCCAAGGCCGTGCGCATCACCGACGAGGCGCGGCTGTCCGGCTTTGGCGACCCAGTGGGCGAGGCCGCCCGGCAACTGGCCCACGCCATCGACCACGCGGTGGATGACGCCCTGTGGGATGTGCTGGCGGGCGCCGGCTACCCACGCAAGGCGGCCGCAACCGCCCTCAACAGCGAGGCCGTGGCCGAGGCGCTGACGCTGTTTGGCGAGGAGCAGGAGGGCGACAAGGTGCTGCTGACCGACGCCCAGGGCTTTGCCCAGCTGCGGCGCGACCCCAACTACCTGCGCGCGGGCGACCTGGCGCAGCAGAGCATCTTCTCGGGCGCGGTGGGCGAAATCTGGGGCTGCCGCATCGTCATCAGCAGCAAGGTGAAGGCGGACGCCGCCACCATGGAAAAGCAGCACTACATTTTGCGGCCCGGCGCCCTGCGCCTGGTGAACAAGACCGGCACCACGCTGGAGGTGCAGCGCGAGCCCGAGTACATGCGCGATACCGTGTATTGCAGCAAGCACTGCGCCGCCTACCTGTACGACGCGGGCAAGGTAATCAGCCTGACGGAGTTCCTGGGCATGCAGGCACTCAGCCCGTCCTGCGGCATCCAAACCGTGGCGGGCGGTGCCGGGGCCACGCGCGTCAGCATCCCGGCCGACATGCAGCCCCCGCTGCACCACCGCTGGGTATACCAGTTGACCGACAGCGCCACGCCCGCGGGCAAGTACGGCACGGCGCTCACCGCCATCACCGATTGCCCGGACGGTGAGACGGATATCCCCACCGGCGGCAAGACCTACCTGCACCTGTACCTGGTAGGCCCGGATGACAAGCCGGTGAAGGCCCTGCGGCTCATCCCGCAGGCGGGCTGAGTTGGACGCCCTGCTGACCCGCCTGCGCCGCCTGCTGCCGGGCACGGAGGCGGCGGATGACCTGCTGCTGGAGCTGCTGACCCAGGCGCAGGCGCTGATATTGGGCTACACCGGGCGGCACACCATGCCCCAGGCGCTGACCGATGCCTGGCTGCGCCTGGCGGTGGTGCTGTACAACCGCCTGGGCACCGAGGGCGAGAGCTGGCGCCACGAGGGCGGGCTGATGATACGCTTCAGCGAATTTCCGCCGATGCTGCTTCATCAGCTGCGCGCCTGGCGCGTGGGGAGGATCCCATGATGCGCCACGCCATTCGCTACAGCCAGAGCGTGCGGGTGGTGCCCTGCCGGGCCACGGCAGGCGATACCGGGGGCATCGCGCTGGCCGAACAGCCGGGGCAGAGCTACCTCATTGCTGCCGCCGTGCGGCCCGACCGCAAGAGCGAGCGGCGCGAGCGCGGCAGCCTGCGCCCCAGGGAGCGGCGGCTGTTGCTGCCCCTGGGCAGGCCGCCCATCCGCCAGGGCGACCATCTGTACTTCGCGGGGGATGCCCGCCGGTGGCGGTGCATGCAACGGCGGGATTTTCCCGCCCACCTGGAGATTGAGGCGGAGGTGGAGGGATGAGCCCCAGTATGCGCGACCTGTACACGGCGCTGAGCGCCCTGCCCTGCGCGGTGACCCGCGGTTGGCCCCAGGCGCTGGTGCCGCCGCCCGCCATCGCCATCACCCAGCTGGATGACAGCCTGCGCGAGGACGGCCTGCGACGCACCCAGGTGGAGCTGACCCTACGCGCCGCCACGCCCGAGGCGGCGGACGCCCTGGCCGGGCAAGTGGATCAAGCCATCGGCCCGCTGGGGCTGCGCCGCAGCCTGTGCCGCGACGGTGCGGAGAAGGACCGGGATACCTTTGTTAAAACCCTGCGCTACGACAGCCTGATGCCGGGCCCGCAGGCCGTGCCGCAGGAGTACACCCTTACCCTGGGCGGGCAGCCCCACGCCGCGCGGCTGCTGCACCGGCAGCGGCAGCGTCCGCTGGCGGACATGACCACTTTGGGGGATGCGGTGCACCACCTGCGGGCGGGGGCTCCCCTGCGGGGCACGGCCAAAGTGCTGCTGAACGCGGCCTCGCTTACGGCGGCGCAGGTTGCCTTTGCGGCCGGGCAGCCAGTCACCCTGGGGGATGACCCGATGCTGATCCATACCCTGACCATCAAAAACAGCCAGCTCGAGCTGGAGCTGGCCGACACACAGTAAAGGAGACACCCATGACAAACACACCAACCGGACGCGTCCCCCGCATCGACCCCGATGCCGTGCGCACGCTGGACTTTCACACCCTCACCCGCGCCAACGCCCGGCGGCAGCTGCTGGCGCTGTGCCGGGGCGACGTCCCCGCTCTGCCGCCTAACCAGACAGACCGCATGCTGATGCTGGCCGCCGAAGCCGCGCTGCTGTGCGCCCGACGCCGCGCCCGCAGGCGAGATATCGCCTGTGCCCTGCGGCAGACAAGGAGGCGCTATGCCCCATGAGGAGATGAGCTGCGCCCTGAGGCGCGCGGTCATCGCGCTGTGGCGGCTGCGCGTCGCGCTGGAGGCGGAGGACATGCTAAGCCTGGAAGATAGCAGGGAGGAGCAGCTATGCTGAGCATCAACAACATCCCCCTGCCCGCCCCGGCCACGCTGACCCTGGGCTACACCGGCCCGGCGGCCGGCCCCCTGACACTGCTGACCGCGCAGGCTGCCTGGCCCGGCCTGACGGCGGATGCGCTGAAGGGCATCCTATCCCCCACAGCGGGGCCCTTTACCCTGGCCTGCCCGGACCCTCGCACCGGGGCGGCGCGGGGCTTTCCCGCCCGGCTGACCGCCTGCCGCGCGCGAGCGGTGGAGGCAGCGCAGGGCCATATCACCCTGTGGGCGCTGGACGCTGCCTTTGAGGAGGTGGGCGCGTGACGGATACCCATACCGCCGCCATCCGGCGCTGGGCACTGGCCCGGCAGAACCACCCCTACCTGTACGGCGCCACCGGTACAGCCTGCACGCCCCAGCAGCGCCGGGCGCGCATGACCCAATACCCCGCCCAGGCCGAGGCCATCCGCGCCGCCTGCCCGGTGCTGACGGGCGAACGGGCTGGCTGCCAGGGCTGCCGCCACCACGGCAAGCAGGCCTACGACTGCGCCCAGTTTGTGCGCCGCGCCTTTGAAACCGCGGGCATTCAACTGCCCAGCGGCGCCAGCAGCCAATGGCGCTGGACGGGCTGGGCGCACAAGGGGCCCATTACCCCGGAGGCCGGGCAGCGGGTGTGCGCGCTGTTTCGCCAGGGCGCGGACCCGCAGCGCCCCATGGACCATGTGGGCCTGTCGCTGGGCGATGGCCGGGTGATGGACGCCCGCAGCCACAGCCGGGGCGTGGTGCTGGGCAAGTTGGGCGATTACCCCTGGACGCATTGGGCCGTGCCCGCGGGGGCAGTGGCGGCACCGGCCGCGCTGCGCCCCGGCAGCCGGGGCGAGGCCGTGAAGGCGCTGCAACAGCTGCTGCTCAGCCGGGGCTATGCCCTGCCCCGCCATGGGTCAGACGGCGTATTCGGGCAGGAGACGCAGGCCGCGGTACGCGTCGCCCGACAACAGTTGGGCTTGCCCGCGGGGGACGCCGCGGATGACGCGCTGCTGGCCGCCCTGCGGGCACAGCCGGCCCGCAAGCCCGCCCCGCCCACCGTGGACGAGCGGCTATCCGCGCTGGAGCGGCGTGTGGCCCAGGTGGAGCGACAGGTACAGGAGGCGATTGCGTGAATCACCTGTTGAAAGGCGCGTGGAGCACCCTGGGCACGCTGGCCGCCTGGCTGTGCTGGGCGCTGGGCGGCTGGGATGGGACGCTGCAGATGCTGTTCCTCATCATGGCGCTGGATTTGCTGACCGGCCTGCTGTGCGCAGCCCACGGTAATAGCGGCAAAACGGCGGGCGGCGGCTTCCTGTCCGGCGCGTTTTTCACCGGCCTCACGCGCAAGCTGATGGTGATGGGGCTGGTGATGCTGGCCGCGGCGCTGGACCGCCTGCTGGGCACCCAGGGCGTATCCCGCCTGGCGGTCATCGGCTTCTACGCGGCCAATGAGGGGCTGAGCATCGTGGAAAACGCGGCCCTGCTGGGCCTGCCCTTCCCCCGCGGCGTGCTGATGATGCTGGAAAAGATGCGCGACCAGGAGATGAAGGAGGTGTAATCCTGATTCAATCCGTTCATACATCGTCGCGGCGGTTATTTTAGCCCGGATGCTGCGTCGTCGGTCGCTTGACGTAGCGCTGCTACGCCTGCGCGCCCGCTCCTTGCCCCGAACGAAAATCCCCCGCCGCTTTGGATGCATGAACAGATCTCATCAGCATTAAGGAAAACGAGCCAGGGGCTGTCACAACGCAAGTTGCGGCAGCCCCTTTTTGTCGGCAAACGTTTTATAGTATTTTCAGATAATGGGGCAGCTCTTCCATATTCAGATTGAACGGCTTGGATTTGATGGCTTCAGCATTGCTTACTTCGCCGGTTTTCGCATCAATTTCTATACGATATATCATCATGCCCAACCGCTGTTGGGGCATAAGGACAAACCTCCACAGCGGCTTTTTTATATCCGTCACATCATAGTAGATTGCTGCGCGGTCGAAACTTTCAAGCGCTTCGCCAGCATAGCCAAACCTCTCCCGCATAGCGATTTTGGCAGCATCAAACGCTACCTCCTGTGAGATAACCTGTTCATCCGGCAGGCCATAAACATAGTGGGCCGCCGCAATCATCACCATCACCGGGTATTCGCCGCGTTTAAGGTCGTCGATCCGTCCTTCCTCCAATGCGGTAAGGATGCGATCCCGCATGTTTCGGGAGAATTCTGCTTTTGATTCCAGAGACCACCATTGCAGGTTTGGGTTGCCGGCCCGGTCGCTCAGGGCGTAGTATTCTGCCGCCAAGGTGGAATCCGTCAATTCTCTGCGATTCTTATATGTGATAGCCATTTCGTCAACATGCGGTATGCCAACATCGGGATCAGCAATGATGTTTCCCTTGCTGTCCACCACGGCGTAATATTCCTTCTCCAGATAGTTTTCGGTGCCTGCTTTGATGAACTGGAATTGTACCATCCATCGGCGATATGTCGGCCTCGCCTTGGTCACATACAAATCCGCAACGGGCCGCGCCTTGTCCAGCGCGCCTTTCGGCAGATTAAACGCCTTCTCAATCGCCTCCCTGGCCACGGCGATGGCCTGTTCCTCCGGAAAATCCTCCGCCCCGGCCAACACAAAGGAATCCAAATCATGCGCCGCATTCCTGAACAAATTGGTCACCTGTTGCCACCACACCCTTTGCTCGGATGTCCATGTTGCTTCCGGTCCAAAGACGGCGTAGGTAATGATATCCGCGTTGATTTCACGGGTATCCGTCATTTTTGTCAGCGCCAGCATGAGGATGTCTGCTATTTCGTCCTGCTGTTCCTTTTCGGTAGCGGCATCAAACAGCTGCCGGGTCTGCTCCGATTGCGGGATATAGCCCATGTCCATCAAGGATTTGACTAAATCCTTCTTACTTGTGATTTCCCAATTGGCATACTTTCCCTGCGTCTGTTCCTTTTTTTTGATATCAACCACATAGTTTTTCCAGATGAGGGTAGCTGCGATGGCCGTGGCGGTCAGCGTCACCATGACAATGGCCAACACCATCGCAACCGATAGCTTTCTCTTCACTTTTTTGCCTCCCTTGGCCAGTGCCAGTAGCTGGCTGGCATCCTGTTCGCTCACAAACAGGCTGGAAAGCGTGTTATCCAAGGCGTGCTTGATTGGGTTATGTGCCATCGTTTTCCCCTCCTGTCCATGATACTCTGAGCATTTTTTCTGCCTTGCGCAGCCGGTGGTGCACGGTGGAAGGCGTCACGCCCAGCACCTGCGCCACCTCACGAAAGGTCATCTCCTGATAGTAGTAGAGCAGAACAACCTGCTTGAGCGCCTCTGGCAGGCGCATCACATCCATGGTCAATGTAATGTCCTCGGGTTCGACCCGCAGGTATCTGGGTGGCAGTTCCTCCAAGGCCTTTGTCAAATCCACCCGGCGGAACCAGCGGGAGCGATGATAGTCGTGGCATACGTTGATGGCAATGCGCATGAGCCAGGCCTTGGCATTGCCGCCGCCCTGGCGCTCAAACCGTTCCATGGCCCGCCAAGCTTTCAGGAAGGTATCCTGCATGGCGTCCTCCGCGTCAGAGGCGTTGGACAGATACACAAAGCAGGTGCGCAGCACGGCATCGCCATATGTCTGAACCCATGTCTGAAAGCGCTTCTCCTGTACCGTTTCTGCAGCAACGGTATGTTCCAAATCATCACCTCCTTATCTCTATTAACGCAGAAGGGTTGTCGTTTGTTCGATGCGGTTTACCGCCGGGTGTTTCTTAATCCCTATCATAACAAATTCCATGCCGCGTGAACGGCATGGAAGGATAGGAAGGTTAGCCCGTTTGTTTACGGCTCGACCTTCATCTCAATGACTTGCACCACCGGGGCATCCGGCCCCTTCTGCGGGTCCATCACAAGCACCTGCAAGGCGTCGGGCAAATTGTCCATGTTGAACGCGCTGTCGGTCAGGGTGAAGCCGCTCTCGTAGGGCTTGCCCTGCGCGTCGGCCAACCTGAGCTCCATAGGCCAGGCAACGTATAGCCCGCCGGGGCTGCGCTCCTTGTCCGTTAGTTGAAAGTCAGCGTAGGTGGTGATGACCGTGCGGGTGAGCGTCAGGCCATGCAGCGTCCCGTCGCTGCCCTGGACGGCCTGATTGGCTGTATAGTGGCGCACCTGCCTTTCCGCCATCACAGGCACGGTGGGCGGGTGGCTGATATCCAGCCGCGTGCCGGGGATGAGGTTGCCCTGGGTGTCCATCCCCTCGACGATGATGCGCAGGTTCGCCTGCACATCCTCCTTGGCCGTCATGCCGTGGCCGCCGGTGATGAGGGTAAAGCTGCCATCCTCTCTGCCCATGTTGTCAAAGAAGGACTCCCCCTCCTGCGGCAGCTCGATGTAGAGGCTCAGCCGCTCGATGTTCAGTCCTGCGTCCTCCGCCATCTGTTGGTAGCTGACAGGCGGTTCCATGCCGGGCTCCCTGTTCGTGGTGCCCGTCACGGGCTCTGTGATGTCGGCAAAGCCCGGCATGATGAGGTACCTGTCATCGGTGCTCTGTACATCGGCAGAGGCGTAATAGGCCACGCCGTCTGCAATCAGCTCCTTCAAGGTCACTTTGGCGTGCCCCACCTCGTAAGTCTTAGGCTCAAAGCGGGCATTCCACTGCGCAAGCTGCTTTTCTTCCACCCGGTGCCCATGCTGCTGCATCAGGTCAATCAGGCCAAAGCCATGCATGGCGGCCAAGGCCGCGCCGGTGGTCATCACAATCAGCGCGGCGATCAGCGCCACGCGCAGCATTCTCTGTTTCCTCATGTATTTCTCTTCCTTTCCGGTGACAATCCGCTGGAGGAGCCGGTCATGCCGGGCAGCAAAGCCCGCGGGCGGCTGCGGTTTCCGGCTGCTAATCCGGTCAAACAGTTCTTGTTCTATCATGGCTTACGGCTCCTTTCCCAGTTGTTCGGCCAGCTTGCGCTTGGCCCGTGTAAGCCGGGCGGATACCGTGCCCCTTGGGATGCGCAGCATGTGCGCGATCTCGTTAATGGGCAGGTTTTCGCCGTAGCGCAGGGTGAGGATCACCCGCATATGCTGGGGCAGCGTATCCAGATACATCCACAGAGGATCCTCCTGCGGCGGTGCTGGCGGCTCGGGCAGGGTGTCCAACGGGTACACGCTCTCCCGCTTGCGGCGGCGCAGGGTTTGGTGGGCCGCGTTCACGGTGATGCGCATCAGCCAGGGGCGCACGCTGTCCCAGCTGCGCAGGCGGCCGATGCCGGCGTACGCCTTGAGCGTGGCCTGGGATACGGCGTCCTCCGCCTCCTGCGGGCTGCGCAGCATGGTCAGCGCCACGCGGTACATCTGCTCCCGGTGGGCGGTGAGCGCCTGGACAAAGCGCTCATCCCGCCGTTGCTTTTCCGACACGCCGCTCCTCCTTCATCATGGTTTGATTGCGCAATACACCCTTAAGACGCGCGGCGGGGCAAAAAGTATGCCTGCGGAGAAAAATTTCCGCAGGCATCTGTGATTCTTTGCTTTGCTTAGGGGCCGACCACCAGCCGCCCGCTGCCCTGCCCGCGCATCAGCACGGTCATGCGCTCGTTAAGCTCGGTATAGCTCTGCCCGTCGGGGGAGAGCCCGGCCTCGTGGAAGGTTTTGTTCTCATTGCCCTGGTAGTAGTTGCTCAGCGTGCTCACCGAGAAGATGGCCACCGGGCCCGACACCTTGACCGGCATGTCAAAGGGCATGGAGGCCGCCCGCAGGCTGAACACGCTGACTTCGTGCAGGCCGGAGAACAGCTGCCACTGCTGCTCGCGCATCACGGTGGGCTCGGACAGCTGCTGGAGCGATACGCTCAGCGTGCCGCCTGCCACCTTGGCCACCACCGTGCCAATCTGCCAGCCGTCATCGGTCACCAGCGGGAAGCGGTGCTCGCCCTCCTGGGTCATGTCGATGGCAATCAGCCGGTCGGTCACGCCGCTGAGGGCGCTGCTGGCCTGTCCCGCCATGGGGCCAAAGGCGCGGGCCCATACCTCGTACCGGTAGCCGCGGGGGGCATAGGTGCGGGTGCTGGCGTGCTGGCCGCAGCGGGTGCAGGTGGTGGCCTGCTGGCCGCGCTGGCGCAAAGTGGCCGCGCGCGTGATGACCCAGTTGCCGTCGGACACATGCTTGAGCGCCTTCAGGCTGCGGCTCTCCACCCGGTTGCACATGCTGCATGTGCGTATCTCCTGCCCCTTGGTGCCGCAGGAGGCGGCCAGCGTGACCGTCCAAGCGCTCCAATTGTGGGGCACCTTGGGCAATATTCTATCCTGATAAAGGCTGCACCGGCTGCACACGCTGCGGCTGATGCCGGTAGCCTGGCAGGTGGGGGCCAGCACCGTTGTCCACGGCCCCCAGTTGTGCAGCAGCGCCGGCAGCACTCGCGTCTGTGTTTGCGAGCAGCGGGCGCAGACGCGCTCCTCAATGCCCACATCGGTGCAGGTGGCGGGCTTTTTATTGACCCACGCGCCCCAGTTGTGCCCGGGCGCCGGGGTGGTGGATGTCTCCACCTGCCCGCAGCGGCTGCACACGCGCTGGGAAACGGCGGGCGTGGTGCAATCGCCCACCACCACAACCGTCCATGTGGCCGGGTAAGCGTGCCCCAGCGGGTCGGTGAATTTCTGCTCGGATTGTCCACACCCATTGAGGCAATAGCGCACAATCGTGCCCGATGTGGTGCAGGACGCCGGGGTTACCGTATCCCACTGCGTAGGCCACTTGTGTCCGGTGGCCTGCAATGTGTCATACAGGATAAAGCCGCAATCCGGAATGGTGCACACGGTATAGCGCCGGCCGTCCGCGGTGCAGGTGGCCTCCACTTCTGTAATCCAGGGACCATTGTATTCGTGCGGCGGCGCGTGCTCCGCATGCACATGCACAGGCATCAAGCCCGCCAGCAAGCAGACCGCTAACAACAGCGCGCCCCATTTTTGAATGCTCTTCATGATTGCTTCCCCCACATATTCAGCGTGGATTCAATGGATAGGTTGACATGCATACTCTATCACGCGCGGGGGATGCTGTCAAAAAATCGACGCGAATGCAGTGCCCGACCCGATAGCAAACAGAGCGCCCCCATGAAGGAGCGCTCTGTGATGGTTGTTGAGGAGGAATCTGCCGGATACCGCGCGAAAGACCGAACTCGGTATCGCTTATCGCCGATTGCGGCCGGGGCCGCGCTGGGCAGGCTGGGCATTCCGGAAGAAATCGCACACGCCGTCGTTGTTTTCATCGGCGTAGTTGGGGCCCTGGGCGTTGGGCGCCTGGCCCACGCCGGGGCCGGCCTGCATGCCCCGGCCCATGGCCTTGCGGCCGCGCATGCCCGTCATGGCGCTACGCTGGGCCTTGCGGCGCATCATCATGCCGCCATCGGTAAAATGGTCGCACACGCCGTCCTTGTTCTCGTCAGCAAAGTTGGGACCCTGCCCGCGTCCGGGCGCCTGGCCGGACAGGCCGCAGTTGTCGCAGACGCCGTCGTTGTTCTCATCCATATAGTTGGTGCCAGGGGTCTTCTGGGTGTTGTTCCAACGACGGTTGCGGCCCATGCCATAGGGTGCGGTTGCGTCGGTCGCCTGTTCGGTCTGTTCGGTGGGTTCGGTCGCGGCGGGGGCGGGTTGGGTGGCTTCAGCGGCCAGGCCCAATACGGGCAGCGCCAGGCTCAGGGCCAGCATCAGCATCAGCATACGGGTTTTCATTGCGTTGTACCTCTCTTTGGGTTCATTCGGCTGTTTGCCGTGACCCCAAGATACGCAATCCCTGTGGCAAAAGTGTGTCTTTTGCGGCGCGCGATCGGCACAATTTGGTGAACAAGGTGTGAACGCCGGCAATTCATAGAAGCCTCCACTAAAAGAAATTATTACCAAGATACAACATTTTGGCCTTGTGCCCCGTTAGATAGGGTGAAGGGGGTGCAGTGCAGGTGAATGACGGCAACGGGCAGCGGGACAGCAGGCACGCGCGCATCGAAATGTGGATAGCGCGCTACGGCGATGCCTTGCTGCGCAGCTGCTATGTGTGGCTCAAGGACGCGCAGCTGGCCGAGGACGCCATGCAGGATACCTTCCTGAAGGCGTGGCAGGCCATGGAGCGCTTTGAGCAGCGCGGCCCCGCCAGCGAGAAGGCGTGGCTGATGCGCATCGCCATCAACACCTGCCGGGATTATCTGCGCGGCGGCTGGTTTCAGCATGTGGACAGGGCGACGCCGCTGGAGGAACTCCCCCAGCGCCTGCTTGGCGTGACGGATGAAGACCGCTCCACCTTCCTCACCATCATGGACCTGCCGCTCAAACACCGGCACATCATCCTGCTATACTATTACCACGGGCTGACGCTGCGGGAATGCGCCGAGGCCCTGCGCGTACACCACACCACCGCGCGCCACCGCCTGCATCAGGCGGAAAAGGCGCTCAAAGCCAAGCTGGAAGGAGGGATTCCCTGTGAAGCATGACATCAGGCGCGCCATTGACGCCAACCTGGACAACCTGCGGGTATCCCCCGCCAGCCGGCAGAAAATTCTGAACAACATACAAGGAGGAACCCCCGTGAAAAAGAAGATGTCTGTCGCCATGGCCATGGCGCTCACTTTGCTGCTGATGACCGCCGTGGCTGTGGCCGCGGTGCTGCTCACCGGCAAGGATGTGGTGGAGGAAAAAATCGTTCCCCTCAGCCTGCAAAGCGAGGGTGAGCGCTTCACCAAGGCAGAGGTGGAGGAGGTATTGGCCTTTGCCGAAAAGCACGGCGTTACCCTGGATGAGGAGAACCTCAAGCGCCTGCGTCGGGAGGACGGCTACTTCAAGGAAGAGCTGGCCATGCTGTTTGCCAAGAAGGACTGGGGCTTCTACCCCGGCACCTGGGATGTGGCTGACCAGCACTGGTTTGGTGAATTCTGGATCAAAATCGGCGGCAGCAACTACAACAGCAACACCATCCCCCAGGAGGGGGAACTAAGCCAGGAGGAGATTGAGCAGATTGCCATGGACACGGTGCGCGAGCACACGGGCAAGGACTATCCCCTGGCCGACCGCGAGCGCTACCGGCTGTTCCGCACATTTCAGGAGACGCGGCACAACCCCTGGCAGGTGGAGCGCTCCTGGTACCTGGCGTACGAGGCGCTGGACATCGACCTGCCCGGCTTCTCCTTGTATCTGACGCCCCAAGGCGAGGTGACCGACTATGCTGACAACGAGGCCGCGCTGGCGGAAAGCGACCCGGCCACCCGCAGCATGCTGCTCATGAACAAGTATGAAAACCTGTACAGCGATCGTTACGGCAGCTGGGATGCCTGGCCGCAGGAGGCGTGGCAGGGCCTGCATGAGAACCTGGTCGAAATTAAATTAGACCCCAAGGCAGAAATCCCCCGCGTGCTGCGTTACGTGCGGCAACTGGGCTACGGCCCCATCCCCCAGGATGCCGTCAGCCGCGACAAGGCCATCGGGGCCGCGGCCAAGGCTGTTTCCGATATATACGGCGTGGCCGAACACACCCTGCTGACCGAGCCAGAGGATTTCAAAAGCCTCGGCCTCTATGTCTATGCCCTGTACATCACCCATGAGGGCAAGGCCATCTGGAAGGTGAGCTTTGACCGGAATTACCTGGCCGAAGTGGACGCCGCCAGCGGGGAGGTGCTGCTGGTGGACGAATACTCCCCCGGCAACGATGGAAATCGGCGCTATGTGCCCGATGCCCTGCTGCCGGCCGAGCGGCGTGCCTATGCCACCAAGGCCCCGCCGCCCTCCACCCACGCGCCAAACCCCAACCCCACCGCCTACCCGCAGGCCGATACGCGGCTGGCACCCGCTTATTTCTGGGAGGCACTGCAGGCCATCAACTACAATGGCGATACCGCGGGCCTGCTGCTCAACGAGATGTGGCGGGACTATGGCACCGACCAACGCTTCTGGCCGCTGGAAATGCAAGCAATCTTTGCCTATCGCGACCGTATGCCGGGCAGCGGTGACCTGTTGAACGGCCTGCCCGGCCCGGACGACATCACCCGGGAGGAGGCGCTGTCCCTCGCCCGCACGGCCATGAACCAGGAGCAGGCCGGACACTACGAGCAGCAGTACCTGGATAGCCTGCAGCCGGCGGTGCAGTTCCTCTTCAACAGCCCTTCGGACGGCGACCACACCTGGTTCATCACCTTTGTGGATGTAAGCGGGATTCCCTCGCTCGACATCGCGACAGCCGAGGTGGACGCCAAAGCGGGCGCGGTGCGCGATATCGCCTTCCCGTGGTTGGAGGAGTATGCCCCGCCGCAGCCGGCCATCGATATGACGCTGGACCCCCTGGGCGAGGACGGCCGCCCCGTCATCTGGCGCTCCGGGCAATACCCGGACGACTATTGGCAGAAAATGGAGGCGCGCGGCGACACGGCACAGTCGGTCGTCGACTACACCCTGCGCATGCAGGAGGAATACGGCAATACCCTGTTCCTGTGGCCGGTGGAGGCCCAGGCGGTGTACGCGCTGTGGTTTTCGCATACGCTGGCCAACGCCGAAACCAGCTATGAACTCTCGGGCCTGCCCGGCCCCGATGACATGCCCGAAGAGCAGGTGCTCAAAATCGCCTGGGACGCCTTCCTCAAGGAGAGCGAGGGCATCTACACCAAGGAAGACATCGAAAATGCCAGGCCGGGCATCTCCTTCATCTTCAGCGAACGGTTTCCCAAGGGGCGCATCTGGATGGTGCAGTACGCGGACGCGCGGTTTGAGGACAGCACGCTGGGCTACATCGAGCTGGACCCCGAGGACGGCTCCATCCTGCGCATCGAGGCGATGCCCAGCAACGGCTGAACGCCAACCCAAATTGTTACAAGCCGCGGGGGATTGCCGGGTGCAATCTTTCGCGGCTTGGCCCCGTTGTGTGGTAGAATATGGGCAACATATGACAGTACACTTGGTGCCGATTGGAGGGCATATGCGCAAGCTGACCCTGTGGTTGATGATTCTGTTGATGGTGTTTTCGCCGATACTGGCCGAGCAGGTTGCCTACGCGCCGCTGCGCGAGGGTGACCAGGGGCAGGCCGTCAAGGCCATGCAGCAGCGGCTGAGGGAGCTGAAGCTCCTCACCGGCAAGGCGGACGGCATCTACGGCCCCCAGACCGCCCTGGCGGTGCGGGCCCTGCAGGAGCATCTGGCCGCCAACGGGCAGCAAATAGACATCACCGGCGCGGCCGATGAGCACACGCAGCGCCTGCTGTATGACGACCTGGCTGTCAGCCGCCTGCTGGATTTGAAGCTGGGCGACCGGGGCAGCCGGGTGAGCGATTTGCAGGCCAAATTATACGACCTGCGGCTGTTGGATACATTGCCCGACGGCGCCTTTGGCCAGCAGACGCAGCGCGCGGTGCGCGCCTTTCAGCAGGTGCTGGTACGGGCCGGGGTGCCCGGCGCCGCCGACAACGGCGTGGCCGACCATGTGACCCGCCAGGCCCTGGCGGGGGATATGAAGGGGCTGCCCATGCGCGTGCCCCAGACCTTTAACGATACCCATCCCGAGGCCCTCACCCCGGATGACCTGTACGCCAAGGCTGCGCTGGTGATGGACATGCAGTCAGGCGAAATCATCCTCAACAAGCAGGCCGACCAGCGGATGTACCCCGCCAGCACCACCAAAGTCATGACGCTGCTGCTGGCGCTGGAGGCCCTGCAGCCCGATCGGATGGTCACCATTCCCCAGGCGGCCAAGGAAGTGCCCAAGGACAGCTCCCTCACACCGGTGACGCCGGGCGAGCAGATGCCCGCGCGCGATTTGTTTTACGGGCTGATGCTGCGCAGCGGCAACGACGCCGCCAACGCGCTGGCGGTACTGTGTGCGGGCTCGGTGGACAGCTTCGTGGCGCGCATGAACGAGAGAGCGGCCGCCCTGGGCATGACCGCCACCCACTTCACAAACCCCCACGGCTACCACGACGAGCAGCACTACACCACCGCGCGCGACCTGGCGCGCCTTACCCTGGCCGCGCTGCAAAACGCGGCGTTCCGCGACATCATCACACATCCTTCCTACACCATGCAGAAAACCAAGCTGCGCGACGCGCTGCTGATTGAGGTCAATACCGACCTGTTCAATCCCCTGTCGCCCTACTACTACGCGGGCGCCTTCGGCGTCAAGAGCGGGTATACCCGCGCGGCGGGCTTTTGCTACGTGGGCTGCGCCCAGCGCGACGGGCGCACGCTGCTGGCCGTGGTGCTGAACGACCGCACCCGCAACCAGGGCTGGACGGACATGGGCCGGCTGTTCAACATGGGCTTCGCGCTGGCGGGCAAGTAGGCCCGCGCGATTCAATGGTATGGGAGGGCCGGATGCGCAAATCCATTGTGCTTTTTAGGCTACTGAAAAAGCGAAAACATCGGACAACATAATAGCCAAATTTTCAAAATGAATAATTTTGGATTGCATGTAATCCAAATTATGCTACAATGTGGTCGGAGGGATGTATGATGCAAAATACGTTAGTTGACCGCCCGCAATATACGGATAAATTGCTCAATTACGCGGATACACCCGTGATAAAAGTCATCACGGGCATGCGGCGCTGCGGCAAATCCTCTGTGATGCGCTTATTCATGGACAAACTGCGAGCAAGAGGCATCCCTGCGGACCGCCTTGTTTATTTGAATTTGGATTCTCTGGTGAATGAGCACCTGCTGGATGCCGGTGCGCTGTACCGACATCTGAGCGGCGTGATAGAAAAAAAGCATCGCTGCTACATCCTGCTGGACGAGGTGCAGGAAGTACGAGAATGGCCGCGTGCCATCAACTCCCTGATGACTGACTATGATGTGGATATCACCATCACCGGCTCCAACGCGCATTTGTTGTCCTCTGAGTTAGCAACCTATATCTCTGGCCGCTATGTGGAACTGCCCATGCTGCCGCTTTCCTTTGCAGAATACCGCCAGTTCAGCCATCAATTTTACCCCGAAGAAACCAACAAATCAGCAGATGCTCAATTCGAGGATTATCTGAAATACGGCTCTTTGCCCGTTCTCTTTTATCATAGAAAGGACCTTTCCTTCTTTGAGAGCCTGCTACAAGGCATCTACAACACGGTGCTGACCCGTGATATTCTGGAGCGCAACCATGTGCGCGACATTACCCAACTCGACCGTGTGCTTCGCTTTGCCTTGGCCAACATTGGGCAGACCATCTCCGCTCGACGCATCTCAGATACCCTCAAAAGCGATCAGATGACCATCAGCCACAGCACGGTGGTGTCGTATCTGGATATGTTCTGCAAGGCATTTCTCTTGTACAAGGTGCAGCGGGAGGATGTCAGCAGCCGCGATGTGCTGCGCACGCTGGACAAATATTACGTGGTAGATTTGGGCATTCGAAACAGCTTGCTGGGGTTCCGACAAATCAACATGGGCAGCATGCTGGAAAACCTGGTTTATCTCGAGCTGCTGCGCGGGGGCTATCAAGTGCGGGTTGGAAAGGTGGATGCGATGGAGGTGGATTTCATTGCAGAAACCACTCGTCAACGGCTGTATATTCAGGTGTGCCAAAGCATCATCGATCCAAAGACCAAAGACCGCGAGCTGCGGCCCTTTTACAAAATTCAGGATGGCTATCCGCGCGTGCTCATCTCCATGGATAAAACCATCGCCGTGGATGAGAACGGCGTATTGCTTGTCAATATCGTGGACTGGCTGACTGGGGCTCGAGAACTGATATGAGTACACCTGCAATGGATGGCCGATGGCCATACTGACCCGTGAACTTGAGCAATTCAAGCCGAAAATCACTCACCAATGCTATCTCTCGTGCCCTACCCTTTCTTCACCTTTATGAAGAACCAGTGCCTGGTCAGCTCCCGCTGGCCACATAGACCACCAATATGCCCGCGATGACAACGTACAGAACCGGCGGCAGCGGCACAAAGCCCGGCAGGCCAACGGCAGGCGGACATTAAGTTTTCCTTAAATTTCCTTATTGGGCCGCATCGTATTAATTTCGACCCCGTCTTGTGTTAGGATGGCGGCATCACAACGCGGGAGGATGGCATGGACGAACGGATGGAACAGTTGACCGGCTGACCAGCGCACAGGCGGCGCAGCGGCAAAGGGAGGGCAAGGCCAACACGTCCCCCAAGGCGGCAGGCCGCAGCACGGCGCAGATTGTGCTGCACAACCTGTTCACGTGGTTCAACATCCTCAACCTTTTGCTGGCGCTGGCGGGCAAGTAGGCCCGCGCGATTCAATGGTATGGGAGGGCCGGATGCGCAAATCCATTGTGCTTGTTATAACGATTATTTGTCTGATGGTGGCTGGCACGCCTTGGGCTTCGGCGGAGGAGCAAGCCATCGCGCCGCAGGACGTAGACAAGCTGACTGTATTGGCTGATGACACGCCGTTTTTCAAAACCCCAGGCGGCAAAACGCTTGGCCGGCACGCCAAGGGCGATCAACTCATCTGGGCCTTCACCACGGAGCACGAGGGGACAGGCTGGTACGCCGCCTGGTCGCCCCGATACGAGGAGGGCTATGTGCGGACACAGGATGTGCAGGCCAGCCTGTTTTCCCCCGCGCCCATCGCGCACCCTGTACGGGCCACGCTGTACTACCAGCCGGAGGGACGGGCGCTTATACGGCAAACCATCGGGCAGGGCGACGCCCTGAACGCGCTGGTTGCGCGCATCAACCAGGCCACCTCGCTGCCCAGGGATAGCGTGTGCGTGCAAGGCGTCGCCTGGCTTGAAATTGAAACCATGGATGGCCAGGTTCACCGGGTGGAGGTCGCTGGGGACGAGTGCCCCATGATGGCCATGGGCGGCCAGGCCTTTGACCTGCGCACACCGCAGGAGATGGCCCTGGCGCGTACACAGGCAGGCGGCGGCCCCTGCATCACCGATTTGGTGTATGCGCTGTTTGACCGGGTGCAGACAGCCAGACAGGCGCTGCTGGATAATGTGCAGTAGCAAACCTAATAGCGAAACGCCCATTACATTCCCGCACAGAAAGGAAGACCCATGAAGCGAAGCGTTGCCCTTTTCATGATGCTGCTGATGTTTGCTCCGGCCATCTGGGCTGAGGAAAGCTTCCCCCACCCCACACAGGCTGTGTCCAATGGATATGCGGCGCTGGCAGACCGGCACGGCCCCTATGGCGACGCGTGGCCCGTGGGCGCCAAGATGGACCTGCTGCGGCTGATGCGCGATGAAGGGCTGCCCCTGATGAGGGACAAAGCAGAGGAAGTGCTGGACACCAAGATAACACCCGCCCGGCAGGACCAACTGGCCACCGCGCTGCTAGCCGGCGGCGGGGAGGACGCGGACTGGCCCCCGCGGATGCAGGATATCAACCTGGATGGCTGGCCGGACCTGCTGCTTATCACCGCCCGCGGCGCCCGCAACACACGCCACGATGCCTGGCTTTGGCAACCCGAAGCGCGGCGCTTTGTGCAGGCGGATTTTAACGGTTTTTCCGAAGGCGGCCTATGGGACTATTGCCAGCCCGCCCCCGGCCTGCTGCTGGACAGGCTGCGGGACGGCCTGCCCGACAGCTATTGGGCGCTGTACCGTTGGCAGGGCATGACGCCGGTGCTGCTGGGCCGGGCTTTTCGCACGGCCTACGGCGACCAGGTATCGGAGGGCGTCACCCGCGAGAACGGCTTTGCCGTGTGGGAAGAAAGCGTGCCGTTGAGCGTGTATTCGGATTCGGATAACGCAGAGCAGGCTGACCGCCGGGACAACCATCTGCTGCAAACGCTGCTGAGCTTGGCAGAAGAGCCGCTTGCAGAGGAGGCCCCTCAGCCCACCCTGCCCGATGCCGTGATTGCGCTGTGCGATACAGCGTGGCCGGGCTACCGCATCGCCCGCTTGAGCGGCTTTGGTGATGCGCAACGTGGTCAGTGGGCGCTTGTCCTGTCACGCGACGGGCACAATGTGCTGTGCATCGCCGAAAAGGCCGAGACGGATGCCGCCTATGCCTTCACCGTACAGAATGAAAAGGCCCTGCGCCAAGGCCCGCAGCTGCCCAGCCTGCTGATTGATACAGGCGGGGACAGCCTATTCTTCAGTTATCAAGACCGGGAAGCCAATACAAGCCACCACTACCATGCCGTCAAGGACAGTCAGGGCCACTGGGGCAATGTGGATATGACGGTGCATCACCTGGCCCTCCATCGCGAATGGACGATGTATGTTGAGGATGGGATGCAGCATGGCGAGGTGCTGCTGACCGATGGCAACGACAACATCCTGCAGCGGCAGGCATATCCCCCGCAGCCCGTGCCCCATCTGGTGGGTAAAACTGCGTTGGCGGACTTTGATGGTTCCCTGTACCCCAATCAGCCGCCCGAGAATGCGCTGACACCGTAGACAGCCATCCTTCACCCTTTTAATGAACCAGTGCCTGGTCAGCTCCCGCTGGCCGCATAGACCAACAATATGCCCGCGATGACCGCGTACAGAACCAGCGGCAGCGGCGTAAAGCCCGGCAGGCCGGCCATCGGCATGTTGGGCAGCGCCAGCGTGACCAGTCCGACCAGCGGCATGGCGATGGTCAGCCCGCGGGCTGGCCAACGGCAGGCGGACATTAAGTTTTCCTTAAATTACCTTAATTGGGCCATATCGTGTTAATTTCGACCCCGTCTTGTGTTAGGATGGCAGCATCACAAAGCGGGAGGATGGCATGGACGAACGGATGGAACAGCTGACCGGGCTGACCAGCGAACAGGCGGCGCAGCTGCACAGTGAGGGCAAGGCCAATACGCCCCCCAAGGCGGCAGGCCGCAGCACGGCGCAGATTGTGCTGCACAACCTGTTCACGTGGTTCAACATCCTCAACTTTTTGCTGGCGCTGGCGCTGGCCTTCGTAAAATCCTGGCGCAACATGCTGTTCATGGGCGTGGTGGTGTTCAACACCCTCATCAGCACCGTGCAGGAGCTGCGCGCCAAAAAGACCGTGGACCGCCTGACCCTGCTGGTGCAGGCCCCCGTGCCCGTGCTGCGCGACGGCCAGTGGACGGCCCTGCCCAGCGACCAATTGGTGCTGGGCGACCTGGTGCGCTTCTCCGCGGGCGATCAGGTGTGCGCCGACGCCCAGGTGGTGCAGGGGCAGGGTGCCGCCAACGAATCCCTGCTGACCGGCGAGAGCGACGCCATGGAAAAAATCCCAGGCAGCGAGCTGTTTTCGGGCAGCTTCATCACCGAGGGGCGCCTGTATGCGCGGCTGACCAAGGTGGGCAGCGACAGCTACGCGGGTCAATTGGTGCAGAGCGTGCGCAAGGTCAAGGTGGCGCGCAGCCAATTGATGGAAGACCTCAAAAAGCTCATCCGCTTCATCAGCTACTTCCTGCTGCCCGTGGGGCTGGTTTTGTTCGCCAAGCAGTATTGGTGGCTTAAGGACCCGCTGGACAAAGCCATCCCCTCGGCGGTGGCCGCGATGATTGGCATGATTCCAGAAGGGCTGATGCTGCTCACCAGCATGGCGCTGGCGGTGGGCGTTATCCGCCTGGGGCAGCAAAACACTTTGGTGCAGGAGCTGTACGGCATTGAAAACCTGGCGCGGGTGGATACCCTGTGCGTGGATAAGACCGGCACCATCACCAAGGGCTGCCTGCGCGTGCAGGATATAGTGCCCCTGGAGGGGGCCACCCGCGGCGAGGTGGACGTGTGCATGCTGCGCATGCTGCAAAGCTCCCAGGATGACAACCTCACCTTCCAGGCGCTGCGCGAATACTGGCACGACGAGCAGCCCGACCAGGGCGAGCCTGCCGTGCGGGTGCCCTTTTCCTCCGCGCGCAAGTGGAGCGCCGTGGGCTTTACCGCCACCGGCAGCACCATCATTGGCGCGCCCGAGTTTGTGCTGGGCGGCCACATCCCCGACGCCCTGGCCGATCAGGTGCGCGGCTACGCCCGGCAGGGGCTGCGCGTGCTGCTGCTGGCGCACTCCCCCCTGCTGCCGCAGGAAAACTGCCTGCCGGGCGGCGTGTGCCCGCTGGCGCTAATCCTGCTCAACGATGAAATACGGGAGGACTTTTCCCCCACGGCGGACTATCTGCGCCGGGAGGGCGTGGATGTGAAGGTCATCTCCGGCGACAACCCGGTGACCGTGGCCGAGGTGGCGCGCCGCGCCGGGCTGCATGACGCGGAAAACTGGGTGGATGCCTCGCAACTGACCACCGACGAGGCCCTGGCCCAGGCCGCCGGGCGCTACACCGTGTTTGGCCGCGTATCGCCCGACCAGAAGCGCCGCCTGGTGCTGGCGCTGAAGGCCGCAGGCCACACCGTGGCCATGATGGGCGACGGCGTCAACGACGTCCCGGCGCTGAAGGTGTGCGACTGCGCCATCGCCATGGCGGGCGGCAGCGATGCCGCGCAGCGGGTATCCCAATTGACGCTGCTGGGCGAGAATTTCTCCGCATTGCCCCAGGTGATTCTGGAGGGGCGGCGCGTCATCAACAACATCACGCGCTCGGCCTCGCTGTTTCTGGTCAAAACCTGTTTTTCCTACCTGCTGTCGCTGCTGATGCTGATTCTGCCGCTGCCCTACCCCTTCCACCCCATTCAGCTGACGCTGGTCAGCACCTTCACGGTGGGCATCCCCTCGTTTATCCTGGCGCTGGTGCCCAACCGGGAGCGGGTGAAATCCGGCTTCCTGGCCACCATCCTCAAAAACGCGCTGCCGGGTGCGCTAACCAACCTTACGCTGCTGCTGATTCTGTTCGCGCTGTCGGGCCCGCTGTGCCTGTCGGCCGAGGTGCGCAGCACCGTGGCGGTGGCGGCCATCGGCGTGACTGGGCTGATGGTGCTGGCCTATACCTGCCGGCCCATCAACCTGCAGCGTGGGCTATTGCTGGGCACCATGACGGCGGCCCTGCTGGGGGCGGCGTTGCTGTTCGGGCGCTTCTTCCTGCTGTCTCCCTTGAGTGGCGCGGCCAGCTGGCTGGCCGTCGGGCTGGTCCTTCTGTCGCCTGCCCTGCTGTGGCTGATGCGCCGCGCGGTGGCGCGGGGCGAGGTGTGGCTGGCAGGAATACGGTCGCGTCGGGCAAAGACAGATCACATAACATCCTGAGGAGGCACGCATGGAGCGGGAGCTGTGGATTGGGTTGCAGCTGCTGGGGGTGGTGCTGGCGGCCATTGTGCCGGCGGTGCTGGTATATCGCTGGATTATATCCCGCCAGCGCCTGGTATACGCCGAGGGGCTCAACAGCCGCCTGCGCGTGTGGGGCGCTGTGTCCGGCCTGGCCTCGGCCCTGTTGGCGCTGGCGATTCGCCTCGCCTTTTTTGGTGGCTACGCGGCGGAGCTGGCCGGCTGGCAGCGGGAGGCATTCGCCTTCATCGCCGTGCTGGCGGACAACGCCCTCAAGCTGCTGTGCCTGTACGCGCTGGTGATTCGGCCCCGCCACTACATCAACCGCTACGACCTGGTCATCTACGCGGTAGGCCTGGGCTTGGGCCAGGGCGTGATGCGTGTGATGACGCTGTTTCTGGAGGGCGGCCTGCTGGAGGCCATCACCCAGAGCGCCACGCTTGTGCTGATGCAGATGAGCTACGGTCTGTTCATGGGCCGCGGCTTGATGGCCTGGCTGGACCGCAGGCTGCCGCCCGCCCGCAGGCGCGCCGGCGCGCTGTCGGCCTTTGCCATCCCGGTCATCCTGCAATACGCGCATGGCGCGCTGGGCCGCAGCCAGGCGCTGAGCGGCACACAATGGATGCTTGAAGTGGCGCTGCTCCTCTTCTCCGCCTGGGCCATCAACCACCTGGCGCTGCGCAACGCGCCGCTGCCGGGCGTGGATGCCCATGCCGTGCTGGAGCGCGACAGCCTGCGCCCCACCATCCGCCAACGGCTGGCCTATCGCTTTGACAGCCTGATGGCCGTGGGCAACGCCGGGCTGATTGGCGTGCTGCTGGTCGCCTGCGTGGCCGTGGTGCTGGGGCTGGCCCTGCTGGTGTACTGGAAAACGCCCGCCGCGGTCAACAGCAAGCTATCTAACGCGATATGGACCATCAGCATGCGCATGCTGGACGGCGGCAACCTTTCCCCGGACATGTCCACGGGCAGCGCCGTGTTTGTGGGCGCAACTGTTTTTTCCACCTTGTTTGGTCTACTGGGGCTGTCCAGCCTGATTGGCATCATCGGCAACATGTTCGACCGCAAGCTGGAGGCCATGCAAAGCGGCCGCTCCCGCATTCTGGAACGGGGGCATGTGCTGTTTCTGGGCAGCGGCGACGACGCGCGGGCCGTGATGACGCGCCTGGCTCCCACCCGCCCCGGCCGGCGGCGCGTCACCGTGGCGCTGATGGACGACCTGCCCCACGCGGAGCTGCAAGCCACGCTGCCACCCACCCTCGCCGCGCGGCGCGGGCTGCACGCCATCTGCCGCCGGGGCGATATCTGTGACACGCTGGATCTGGCCCGTGTCAACCTGCTGCGGGCCCGGCACGTCATCATCTCCGGCGGGGATGAGCGCGCACTGGCCAGCGCCATGGCGGTGCGCCACATGCTGGCGGCGCGCTGCCGATTTTTTGCAGCCGCCATTCCGTGTGTATTACGCCAATGACCTGTCCTTTGCCCCCATACTGCGCACCATGGAAGATAAGCACTTCCTGTCCGTCTACAGCGCGCTGACCAGGGCAGCCGCTCAACACGAGCTGGTTACCGAGGCGCCGCGCCTCACCCAGGGCCGGGCATTTTACGACCTGGCGGAGGATTTCCGCTACAGCAGCATGATGGGCCTGATGCGCGCGGGGCAGGTGATGCTGCATCCGCCCGCGGATACCCGCCTGGCCGCTGATGACGCCCTCATTTTCCTCAAAAGCAGGCGGGACCGCCTGCGCCTCATCCGCAACATGGGGCGCGTTGCCCCCGCCACGCTGGACAGCACGCCGTCCATTGAGCCCCGGCGCGTTCAATCGCTGCTGGTCATTGGTGAGCGGGGACGTGATGGCCTCCTTTCACAAATCGAAGGCCTGCCCCAGCCGCCCAAGGTGGACTGCCTGGCACAATACAACCTGCAGCAAATCACGGAACACATTGCTGACAATGCCTATGACCTGGTCATCTGCCTGGGCGAGGATGGGGCGCTGACGCCCCATGCCATGGACGCGCAGCTGATGCCCTGCCTGCTGTATGTCCGCGAGCTGTTGCATGGCCGCCAGTGCTACCTGTGTGCCAACCTGCTGGACAGCGGCAGCGTGCGCTACGCCTACGCCAACGAAGTGGTGGATTATGTATTGGAGGACGACCGCAGCCGCCTCATCGCGGCGGATGTGCTGCGCGAGGAGGGCCAAATCCCCGCCATTGAGCAGGCCTTGTTCTACGCGCCGCAGGGGCTGCGGCTGCTGCCCGCCATGCCGCTTACCGGCGGCCACCCCATGACAGTGGCTGCGCTCGCGGCCGGGCTGGCCGCGCGGCAGATGCTGCTGGTGGGCTGGCTGCGCCCGGGCGCTGACAAGCCGCAGGTGGTCCTCAACCCCAACAAAAACGAACCAGCCGCCCTGGGCCCGGACGATTTGCTTATCGTCGTGTAGCCAGGACGGCTGGATGTTAGATATTGGTATTATGCCTTTTGCAGCGTGGCTCCCTCCACCAGCACCGCGCGGGTGGGCGCGCCCTCGGCATCTTGTATCTTGACCGGCAGCGCGATGAGCAGGTATTCGCCCGGGTTCACATCGGCCAGGCGCAGCCCCTCCAGGATGATGATATCCCGGCTGAGCAGCGAAATATGCGTCTCATGCCCCTCCTGAGCACGCTCGATGCCCAGCGTGTCGATGCCCACGCCGCTGATGCCCACCTCTGCCAGGTAGCGCGCGCCGCTTTCCTTTACAAACACAAAGTCCTCCCCGCCGCACAGCGGGTCAAACGAGTTGCTGGTCTTGAGCAGCACAAAGTCCCCCTTGCGGATGCCCAAGCCCTCCAGGTCTTCGCGGACGATGCCGTCCTTCACCTGCGTCAGGTCAAACACCCGCGCCTGTGTGATCAGCTTTTCCAGCGGCAGGGCCATGGTGTTGCTGCCGCCCTCAATCATGTGCAGCGGCGAATCCAGGTGCGTGCCGGTGTGCAGGTTCATGTGCAGCGCCGTCTCGTTGGCGCTGTCCTTTGGCATGGCGCGCTCCACAAAGTGGTTGGGCCGCTTTTCCGGGCGGTTTTTGTAGGTAGCCATTTCGTTGTGAATGGTCATAGAGATATCGATGATGTGCATGTGTGCCTCCTTGTTCGTTATTGCTATGATTTGGTATCGCAGTTCGTGCCCTCACAGGGCAGCTCAATCTCCCACCATTTGCGGCCATCCAGGGCCATCATGCGGTCGGCTCCCTCCGGCCCGCGCCCACCCGCGGCATAGTTGGGGAATTGCGCATTCTGGCCGGAGCAGTTGTGCTCAATGCCCTCCACAAAGCGCCAGGAGTGCTCCAGCTCATCCCAGCTGGTAAACAGCGAGGCGTTGCCCCGCCAGGCCTCCAGCAGCAGCTGTTCATAGGCCTCCGGCACGTTGCCCTGGAAACGGCTGTGCTGGGAGTAGTTGAGTTCCACCCGCTCCATCACAAAGTCATTGCCGGGGCGCTTCAGGTTAATCTGGAAGTACATCCCCTCAGCGGGTTGCACCTCGATGACCAGCAGGTTGGGCGGCTGGCCCTCGAAATCCGGGTAGAAGTTTACGCCGGGCAGGCGCTTGAACTCGATGACGATCTGCGTGCGGCTGCGGTCCAGCCGCTTGCCCGCGCGGATGTAGATGGGTACCCCGCCCCAGCGGAAGTTGTCCACCTGCGCGCGCAGCGCGATATAGGTGGGCGTGCGGGAGTTTGCGTCCACCGCCTCCTCCTGGCGGTAGCCGGGCACGGGCTTGCCCTGTTCCTCGCCCGCGCCGTACTGCCCCATCACGATGCCGCCGCAGCTGTTCTCATCCTCAAACCGGCGCAGCGAGCGCAGCGCCTTCACCTTTTCATCGCGCACGGATTCCGGCTCCAGGTCCACGGGCGGCTCCATGGTAATCAGCGCCAGCATCTGCAGCAGGTGGTTTTGCAGCATGTCCTTGAGGATGCCCGCCTGCTCGTAGTATGCGCCGCGCCCCTGCACGCCCAGGGTCTCGGTGGAGGTAATCTGGATGTTGTCGATGTAGTGGTGGTTCCACAGCGGCTCAAACAGCGAGTTGGCAAAGCGGATGGCCAAAATGTTGCGAATCATTTCCTTGCCCAGGTAGTGGTCGATGCGGTATACCTGCCGCTCCTCCAGCACGTTGGCAATGGTCTGGTTCAGCGTGCGCGCGGTCTCCAGGTCGGATCCAAAGGGCTTTTCGATCATCACGCGGTGGTTGGGGTTGCCCCGCTCGGCCAGGCCGCGCTGGCCCAGCTGCTCCACAATGGGGCCGAAAAATTCCGGCGCCACCGCCAGGAAGAACAGCCGCACCGTGGGCGCCGAGAACCCGGCCTCCCGCTCACTCAATATCTTTCGCAGTCCCTCATAGCTGTCGGGCTCGCTCACAAACTCCATCCGGTGGTAGAACAGCCGCTCCATGAACCGGCCCAGCCGCTCCTCCTCCACCCCGGTGCGCGAAAACCGCTCGATGGATGCCCGCGCCTGCTGGCGGTAGGCCTCGCTGTCCATCCCGCGCCGGCCGATGGCCAGGATGGCCGTTTCCTCCGGCAACCGTCGATCCGCCATTAGATGGTACAGCGCCGGCATCAGCTTGCGGTGGGTCAAATCGCCCGTCCCGCCAAAGATAACCAGCGTCAGCGGCTGGTTTGGTGTCTCCTGATAGTCAAGCAATGTCTTCCTCCCTCAGGGCATCGCAACCGCGCACAACCCTGCCATCAGTATACCCATTCCGCTATGTTTGCAAAAGAGCTGCGATGTTTTGCTTTGGGCTTCTTTGGCGCTCCATGGGCATTATGTCGTTCCTTACGGTAGTTGTAGGGTGTGTTGGGTGGCTTGGATTCACTTGAAGTGTTCTCTTTTTCCATATCATTGTGTATTGCTTTGAGTTCTGTGGGGCTGCTTTGGATTATGTCATCTTGCTGTCATTCTGATTTGTATCTTAGGATTATGGAGGTTGACTGCGTAGTTGGTTGCTTGGTTGCCTGGTTGCCTGGTTGCCTGGTTGCCTGGTTGCCTGGTTGCCTGGTTGCCAAAATTGTCCCGCTTCCGCTCGCTCCCCAAACGCCTTCGCTTTCCTTGCGCCACCCTGCCCGCTGTGCTAAAATAGCGCACGGGTTCAGCGGCCTGCCGCCACCAGCCCACATCTGTCCCCGTAGCTCAGCCGGATAGAGCGTTCGCCTCCTAATCGGAAGGTGAGATCTCGCCAAGAGCTGCATAAACTCCCGTAGCT
>ENA-UOOM01000848-UOOM01000848.1-fermentation-metagenome-genome-assembly--contig:-NODE-848-length-32431-cov-9.920806_pt1 | contig 32431 bp, 47 predicted proteins | sample MGYA00245781_ERZ724031 | MGnify/ENA primary metagenome ERZ724031 (study PRJEB28704, sample SAMN03018317) | fermentation metagenome | biome: anthropogenic terrestrial biome; feature: soil; material... | reverse complement strand
ACCAACCCATACTCGATTGAGGTGAGCACAGAGGACGAATGGAGGGATATATTCCTCTGTGAGAAGTGCACGGAGGACCTGTATGATTTCATGAATGCAAAGAAGAGGGCGAGTGAATGACTGTATCGTTCGAGATGATCAAGAGGCTGATGTTCGCATATCCCCACAGTACCATCAATAAGAGCGGGGAGTTCTGCACCCTGTTCAACAACTATTTCAACCTCGAATCATGCGCAGACAATTCAGAGGTGGAGTGCAAGGTCCTGGAATGGTTCTCCAGGCCCGCATGCAAGGACGGGACATCAAGATGTTTGAGGAACAGCATCAACCGTGAGAGAACCAAGAGGTACATTGCATCGGGATTCGACATCAGCGTCCTATCGGAGGATGACTGATGGCCATCAGTGAGGCGCAGCGTCAGGAGATCGTAGACTACACCGGGAGCATGTCGGTGAGAGACATCGCAAAACGGGTAGGAGTGTCCAAGGATGCGGTGCATAGGGTGCAGAAGAGCATGCGCGACAGCTCTCAAGGTGTCGCGAAAGTCTCCAAATCTTCCACGCCCGCGCGCACCCGCGATAAGGAGACAGCACCCTCCGCGACAGTGTCGCAATCTGTCGCACAGCGTGTCGCGGTCGTCTATGATACGCCATTGCACATCATCGGCAGGCAGGCCATTGCTTCGACCATGACGGCACAGCTCGTCTCGGAGCTCAAGCTCTACGAGGAAGCGAAGGCCCGTGCAGAGGTTGACCCTCAATCCAAGTGGGAGATGGTGCAGCATCAGAAGCTCATTCAATCGGCACTCCGTGACCTTGCGAAGTGGTGCGGTCTAGACAAGGGGACGATGTCCGGAGCAGACGATACTGTTGATAACGTGACCGAGGACAATGTCCGCAGCATGACCTTGGACGATATGCTGCTCATCGCCAAGAAACTCTGAGGACACAATGATTAAATGTTCCTCCGAAGTGAAGGCCGTCCTCAAGGCCGAAATTGTGCGCCTCGCAAGTGCGAAGCACCACCTATACGATTACGTTGCAGAGACCGTCCTCTGCAATCCGACTTACAAGGACGGAGAGCACATCCATCTGATCTGCGAGACCATCGAGAACTTCCTCGATCAGGAGGAAAAGAGGGGCCTCATAATATCTATGCCTCCGAGGCACATGAAGTCCACGATCGGGAGCGAATGCCTCCCGGCATGGTGGCTGTCCAATCATCCGCAGGGAGAGGTCATCATCGCTTCGTACAACCAATCGCAGGCGAGGAAGATGTCCCGCTCATGCAGATTCAAGTTCGACAGTGACACGCACCGCAGGATATGGCCTCGTCAGGTCTTCTCCGTCGATGCGGTGGACGAGTTCCAGCTCGCGGGCAAGAGCAACGGGCGACCGTCGCTTATCGCCGCAGGTGTGGGTGCAGGACTGACGGGCTCCGGAGGTGACCTGGTCATCATCGACGACCCCGTGAAGGGCATGGAGGAGGCCGAGAGCATCACCATCCGGGACAAGACCTACGACTGGTTCACATCAGTGGCCTCTACGCGTCTCTCCCCCGGAGGGAAGATCATCCTCATCATGACCAGGTGGCATCACGACGACCTCGCGGGGCGCATCCTCAACGACGACAGGGACAGCTGGCAGGTTTTCAACCTCCCCGCCATAGACGATGAAGGGCGTGCGCTGTGGCCCGAGAGGTTCACGATAGACGACCTCCAGAGGAAGAAGGCGGCGATGGGCTCCCGCGTGTTCGAGGCCCTCTATCAAGGCCGTCCGACCCCTCTGGAGGGCGGGATGTTCAAGGTCGACAGGATAGAGATCGTAGACCATCCTTTCCCGCGCGAGGCCCGCAGGTGCCGTTATTGGGACAAGGCGGCGACACACAATGCAGGAGATTACACCGCCGGCTTCCTGCTCGCGGAGAAGGACGGCAGATACTGCATTGAAGATCTCGTCCATGTGCAGTACTCTCCGGCGGAGGTGCAGGAATCGGTGCGCTCAACGGCATCCATGGACGGGCACGACACTAAGATCCGCATGGAGCAGGAGCCGGGATCGTCCGGAGTGGACATCATCGACCTGTACGCCAGGGTCATCCTGCAGGGGTTCGACTTCCGCGGGGACAGGGTGACAGGATCCAAGGAGCTCCGGGCAGGGCCTTTCGCGGCGGCCATCGAGAACGGCCTCGTCTCCATGGTACGCGCGAGCTGGAACCGCGAGCTCGTGGAGGAGTTCCGCGCATTCCCCCTCGGATTGCATGACGATATCGTGGATTCGGGGTCGGGAGCTTTCGCCGAGCTAGGTGATGCGTCCCCGCAGAGACTGTACTTCTTTTGAGACTGATTACACTTTATCCCCCACACGCATCTAATCGCGATAACATGGGCATCATGAGCAGACTATTCCATAAATCGAACTCTAGTGAGAGCGGCGTGTCTGCCATGGTCCTCTCGGGGCTCTTCGCCGACGGGGAGGCGCTCACATCGCCCCAGGGACAGGCCAAGGCGGGATATCTCAACAATCCTTACGTCCGCAGGGCGAGCGACCTCTACGGGGCATTCACGGCACGTCCGGACACGCTCATCTTCGGAACGGACGGTCAGCAGATCGTCAGGGAGGATCATCCTCTCCTGAAGCTTCTCTACCGCCCGAACCCCGGCATGGACCGGAACGAGTTCCTGACGGAGATCGGAACTGACATCGGCACTTACGGCGAGGCATTCGTCTTCCCTCTGAAGACCATCTCCGGCGTGAGGAAGCTCTTCATCATATCTCCGCAGAACGTCATGGCGGAGGAGACGGGCGACCCTCTCGACCCCATCAAGTGCTGGCGGGTCTCGCGCGGTACCGCCGGGATCATGACGCTCGAACCGCAGGATCTCATCCACATAAAGCTGCACAATCCCGACCCTGCCAGCGTCAGGGGATGCTCCCCCATCGTCTCGGCCAAGAAATCGGTGGAGATGCAGAACGCCATCCGGGATTGGAACATTGCAATGACTAAGAACGGGGCCAAAGGGTCGGTCATCATCGAGGTCCCCAGAGCTCTTACAGACGCGCAGTTCGAGGGGATGACCAAACAGCTCCAGAGCTATTACGGCGGGACGACCAACGTAGGCAAAGGGATGATCCTCGACGACGGGAAGAAGGCCACCAGTCTAGGGATGACCTCCGTGGAGATGGACTACGTCCAGGGCACGGCCATCTCCGCGCGTGAGGTTTCCATCGCCTACGGAATAGCTCCGGAGGTCCTGGGAGACAGCCAGAACAAAACCTACGCCAATATGTCCGAATCCTACCGCCAGACCGTCCAGACGACAGTCATCCCGTTGCTCAAGCTGATCTACGGTTCGCTTTCGGCATACCTCCTGCCATTCTACCCGGACGTCTCCAGGATGACCTACGACATAGAGCAGGTCAACGACCTCATGGGAGACCAGACAGATGTCTACACCGCACTGGAGCAGAGCTCATTTTTGACGATCAATGAGAAGCGGGAGAAGTTGGGCTACGAGCCCCACGTGAGCTCCATGGCCGACAGCCTGCTGGTCAATATGGGAGTGATGCCCATCGACGAGATAGAGGACGTATCGGCACCGCAGGACGGGGACGCAGATGGCGTCCTATAAGCCCTCGATGAAGGCGTACCAGTTCTCGCCGGAGATCAAGGCGGTCGGGAACCTCTCCCCGTACAAGCAGAGGCTCCTGCACCGTCAGATCGAGCTCATCCGGAACAAGCACGAGAGGACCATGCGCTACAACCTGCGCACGGCATTCAACCGCCAGCTAAAGAATCTGATAGCCCTCGATGACGACCCCACCTTCTACGAGATCTCCGACGCTGTGCTCTCGGTCAACCCAATGTTCGAGCGCATCTACACAACCATGTACACACGCATGGCCGACGACATCTACCCCATGGTGGAGACCACCGCGAAGGTCAAGAGCGCGTGGCAATCGCTGGAGCACAAGAGCGACGAGAGCCTGCTATACTATCAGGTCCTCGTGCAACAATGGATTGAGGACAACTGCGCCCGGAACATCGCCGGGATCAACGCGACGACAATGGAGCAGATTCAGAAGGCGTACATGTCGTCAGAGAGCATGGTACAGTTCCGGGACGACATCACGGACATCTTCAACAACAACATCAAGACCTACAGGGCGAACGCGATCGCCAGGACGGAGACAGCCTGCGCCAGCAACCGCACCGAGCTAGTCACGATCGAGAGCATGGATCCTCCGAAGGACACCGTGAAGGAATGGCAGGCGACGACCGATTCACTGACACGCGAGACGCACATGCACCTCAACGGCAGGCAGGTCCCATTTGACGACAAGTGGACGTGGACCGGGAAGTACGGATATGTCCAGATGGATTGTCCCGGGGACAGCACCCACGGGGCACCTCCGGCGGAGTTCATCAACTGCAGGTGCTACTTCACCGTGCATGTTTAATTTTCCGTGTTTATGCTGATAATAGACATTGAGCGACACTAATCAATCACACATGGTCGCACGGAAGAGTTTCACTATTACAGAGGTGAAAGCGGACAACGGTCTCGGCTCTTTCGAGGGAGTTCTTTCCACCTACGGAAACATCGACCGGCTCGGAGATATCTGCGAGCCGGGCTGTTTCGACGCGTCCATCGCCGAGAAGGGCACCAAGTTCCCGCTGTGTTGGAATCATAACGACAGTGAGATCGTGGGGTCTTTCCACGTTGTCAGCACCGAATCGAACCTCCTCATCAAGGGGAAGCTCAACATGGGAGTACAACGTGCGAAGGAGATCTTCTCCCTCCTGAAGGAGGGGGATGTGAAGGGATTATCGATCGGCTACTCCACCAAGAGGGCGACCTATGACCAGGACGGCATCCGCCACCTGATCGAGGTCGATCTGTGGGAGGGGAGCCTCACGGCATTCCCGGCCAATCCGATGGCAGAAGCGCAGGCGAAGACTATGAAAGGGAACACTCAGGGCACCGTCAGGTCCCGTTTGTCGAGATCCCTCTCACTCAAGAAGTTCACCAAGGAGGACAGGGACGAGATCCTTGCACTCCTCGACAAGGCCTTCGAGGATGAGGAGGAGGTCGAGGACGAACCTGAAGGTGCAGATGACGAGACCCCGGACAAGGGATGCGATCCCAAGACCAAAGCGGAGGGCGATGAGCCCGAAGACGAGGAGGAGGATCCCGAGGACGGCAAACACATTATGACCCCAGAGGTCAAGAGACTGCTCCGGGACAACCTAACGGCACTCCAGGAGCTCAAGAAGGAGATGAACGCATGACAGCAGATGAATACAAGGAGATCGTCAAACTCCTCAGTGAGCAGAAGGCCATCGCCGACGAGCTCAGGGGCAACGTCGGGGCATACGGCGAGGTCAAGAAGGAGATGGACGCTAACCAGGCAGAGCTCAAGAAGGCCCTTGAGGCCATATCCGACCTTCAGGAGAAGAGTATCCTCTCCGGGGCCGGCGGAAAGCTCGGATGGAAGGACACGGACGAGGGGAAGGGATTCGGCGACTTCGCGCGGAAGGGCGTCAAGACCATGGCCACCAATGACGGCCCGGTCGGCGGCTATCTCGTGGTGGGAGAGGTCGCATCGGAGATCCTCCGCCTCGCCGAGGACGATAATGTCATCAGGACGCTCGCGTCGCAGATGACCGTGGGATCGGGGTCTACGCAGATCCCCATCGAGGATGAAGGCGAGGATGCCTACTTCATCGGCGAGCTGGAGACGAGGCCGTCAGAGACTGACCTCAAGTATGGGCTGAACAACCTCGAGATCAACGATATGTACGCCTCCGTTAAAATATCGCAGAACCTCATCGACGATGCAATATTCAACGTAGAGCAAGACATTATGACCAGGATCTCCAAGAAGTTCGCGAAGGTCGAGGAAAACAAATTCATTAACGGAACCGGATTCAAATGCCCCGAGGGTATCCTCAAGTGCGACACGGTCCAGACCGGGAGCGCGGCGGCATCGGCGACGGCAATCACAGCCGACGAGATCATCGACATGCGCGGATACGGTACGGTGGGCAAGAGCTCCGTGGAGAAGAACGCCACCTACATCATGAACTTCAAAACCGCCCTTGCCATCAGGAAGCTCAAGGACACCCAGGGACAGTACCTTTGGCAGCCTGCTCTCGCGGCGGGACTGCCCCCGACATTCGACGGTATCCCAGTCGTCAAATCCTGGGCCATGCCCGACGTCGGCGCGGCTAAGAACCCGATCGTATATGGTGACATATCCGCATACAGAGTGGCGGACAGGAAGGACATCAACATCCTCCGCAATCCTTACAAGTACTCCGGACAGATCCTGTTCGAGTTCACCAAGAGGGTCGGAGGCATGGTCGTCGACGGCAAGAAGATCGCCAAGCTGACTATGAAGTCGTCTTAAGGAGGTTGAGGATATGAAATACGAAGCAGCAAGCCAGTCAAAGGTCGCGATCAGTATCGCACCTGCCGTGCAGAAGGCCAACACAACAGGAAACACAGTCGATGTGTCCGGTGCTCTCGAAGCATCGGTCATCATCACGGTCGGAGCCTACGTCGACACGACATTCTCATTCAAACTCGTGGAATCCGATGATGACTCGAACTACACAGATGTCGCATCCAGCGACATCTATGGAACGCCCATCAGTGTCGCCGCAACCGACGATGCAGCGCAGACCGGGATCATAGGATACAAAGGATACAAAAAATACATCAAGGTCGTCGCAACGAAAGGCGGAACCGCATCTACAGGTAATCTCATCTCTGCGGTCGTTGTCCTGAGCGAGTGCAGGCACGCACCTACAGCATAAGAACACCCCCGGGAGGAGGGCATCCTCCCACCAATTTATTCTGATTATACGTAATGCAACGTTCCAATCTAATGCGCATGTTAAGCCTGGTCTTAGTGTACGATCCGACGACACGGATGCTCGACACGCCGGACGAGTACGCAGGGACGACCATAGACAACCTGTCCGCGGACATCACCGTCGAAGGGATCCCGGAGGGATACACCGCGAGGCTGGACTTCCGCGTGAAGGTCAGGTCGGCGCAGGGCCGGATGGTCTACCCTTTCCTCATGCTCGATGCAGCCGGGAAGTGCACCCTCAACGTCAACATCCTCAAAGCGTGCAAGGCAGACCTCAAGCTCCCCCTCCAGCTCGTCCTTTCCAGGGATGCGGGAGACGGACAGCAGGAGATCATCGCCTCGAAGAACGTCGTCTCCCTCAACGTCTCCCCTGCGATCAACGCCATGGGCTCCATCGAGACCGCTTACGGCCTCTTGATCGAGAGGGCGATAGTGGACGTCACCGAGGACGGCGGAGAGATGGTGTTCACCCGGTTGGACGGGTCCACCGTGACGATCAACGTCGACGACGATTTCGTCGCATGGTCCGATGTGATGACGTCATGGCCGGCAGATCCCGGCGATGAGAACGTCCCGAGCGTCAAGGCCGTGGATGACACGTTCCTGAAGAGCCGTCTCTCCCAACCGGACCGCCTGCTGATGACAGATGCGGTCGGCGATGTGGACGCCGCAGGCCCCCGCGTCGTCGATGCATGGAGCGCAGTTCCGAGCGACGACAACCTCCCGACGGAGAAGCTCGTGAGGGACGACCTGGACACCAGGGCCCTCGATGCCGATGTCGTGCACAATGACCGCGGAACGCCCGTGTGGAGCTCGATCATCACCTACGCCCAGGATTCGACCGTGACTTACAACGGAGACCTCTACATTTCGCAGAATGACAGCAACACGGGCAATATTCCCGATGAACCGCTGACCGCATGGTGGACGCTCGTTCGCGGGAGCGGAGGTGGCGGAGGGGACGATCCCGGGGCGTACCGTGTGTTCCTCCTCGGAGACGGAAGCTCCACCGAGTTCGTGTGCAATCACGGATTCAACACCTTTCTGACGGCACATGTCATCTACTCCAACGTGGATGACAGGGAGACCGTGGACGCGGTGTTCGAACGCGTCTCCAAGAACCGCACCAGGGTCTCATTCTACACCCCGCCCGCCGAGGACGGGTTCACGTGCGTGATATATCGCCCCGGTCTCGGACCCGAGAACGTGGTGACCAGTTTCAACGGGCAGACCGGGGACGTGGAGATCACCGGGGACGACCTCGATGTGCTGTCCACGGAGGCACAGGCCCTCACCTCGGCGCAGAAAGCGCAGACCAAGACCAACATTGACCTGGAGAACGTCGACAATACCAGCGACGCGATCAAGCCCGTCAGCGGTCCGCAGCAGACCGCCCTCGACGGGAAGGTTGACAAGATCGCAGGGAAGGGGCTGTCGACCGAGGACTTCTCGACGGCGGAGAAGGCCAAGCTCTTGACTGTCGAGGAAGGGGCGGAGGTCAACGTCAAATCGGACTGGACCGCTGCGGAGGGTGACGCGCAGATTCTGCACAAGCCCACCCTCGGATCGGTCGCGGAGAGGGACGTCGGAACATCCTCCGGACAGGTTCCCGTACTCAATGTCAATGGGAAACTCCCCGATTCGGTCATCCCTCCTCTTGCGATAGGCGAGTACGCCGGATCCGTATCGACCAAGGCGGAGCTCGTGACGCTCGCGAACGCGCAGGAGGGGGACATCGCCAAGGTCACGGCAGACCCCAACATCAACAACGACGGTGTGTGGTTCCTCAACGGACTGTACTCCGACCTCACCGCATGGATCCAGATCGTGGGCCCCGGGACCGTCATATCAGTGAACGGGCAGACGGGCGTCGTCACACTGTCCTACTCGGACGTAAGTGCGGTACCTACGACCAGGAAGGTCAACGAGAAGCCTCTGTCGGCGGACATCTCCCTCGGAGCTTCGGACGTGGGCGCGGTACCTACGACCAGGAAGGTCAACGAGAAGCCTCTGTCGGCAGATGTGATTCTCACGCCTGCGGACGTGGGCGCTGTGCCCCCGGAGAGGACGGTCAATCAGAAGCCACTGTCGGCGGATGTGGTTCTCACGCCTGCGGACATCGGGGCGGTGCCCCCGGAGCGTACCGTGAACGGCCATTCGCTCTCTTCCGATGTGGTGCTCGATGCCGATGACGTCGGGGCCGTGGAGGCCAACGCAGGCATCGTAGCGGGCACATTCACGAAGGTCACCGTGGACGCCAAGGGCCTGGTGACCCTCGGCGAGGCATTGGCCGCCGCGGATATACCCTCCATCCCCGCGTCTAAGATCGGGAGCGGGACCCTCAATGTCTCGCGCATCCCCACCGGGAACGCGGCGAACAAGGTGCTGATGCTCACGGAGGAGGTCGGCATGGGTCAATCCATCAGGCGCACGGCGACAGGATGGGAACCCTTCACCCCGTCGTCCTCTGACCTGGCGCTCTTCACAGGGACCATAACGGGAGACGGCACGACCAGCGTCTTCACATTCAGCCATGGTTTGAGCGGCATCCCGGTGGTGACGCTCTATGAGGGCGGAGAGATCATCTCCACGACCGTGGTCTGCACGTCATCGACCATCCAGGTCACATTCTACACGGCACCGGCAATAGGGGACATTTTCACGATTAAGGCGATAGCATGAGCAAGAAAGAGTACAACGGATTGACAGTGGACGGCCCGATCAAGGGAAGCGTCCAGGCGAGCGCGGCGGGAGATGTCCCGATACTGAACGGCGATGCGGAGCTCCCGGGCTCCATCATACCAGACACTACGGTGGAGTTCACGGTCCCAGCGACGGCATGGACCGGAACGGGGCCGTACACCGCGGAGGTGACGGTCGCGGATGTCGCAGGCATAGCGACACCGATCATCGGACCCGATGCTCCGGACGGGAGCACCAGAGAAGCACTCGCGGATGCGCAGATCACCGCACTGTCGGTGACCGCTTCGGGGAAGGTCACGCTCGTCGCTGACGGCGACAAGCCCTCGATCCTGCTGAACTGCATCGCGACCGGGATCAAGGGAGCGCAGACGGGACATGTCGTCTCCACATTCGGAGCAGGGGGCGGAGGCGTGGACTTCTTCCTCAATGTGACGGTGACGGCCTCTGCAGGAGCTCCCGACCTATCGGGAATAAACATCACGGCCACTCCCAGCACGGGAACGGCAGTCACAGGCTCGACGGATGCAGATGGCAAGTGCACGCTCGGGGTCAAGCAGGGAATGACCTATACCGTGGCGCTGTCCAAGACCGACTTCACCATCACGCCTGCATCGTCCGTCGTGACGATACAGGACACGAGCACCACACTCTCCGCGACGTGCTACGAGGCGCCGAAGCTCACAGTCACATGCACCGGAGCGGACAAGGCAGGGCGTCTCGTCACCTGCACGCCCGAGGGCGGTACGCCCAAGACGGGGACGACGAACGCTTCGGGACAGGTCACCATCGTCCTGGAGATCGATGACTACACCGTCACGGTGGATCATCCGACAGGACAGGGCGTGTCCCCTGCAAGTGCGAGCGTTAGCGCGACGGCGGGCGGGGTGTACTCCAAGAGCTTCACCATCCTGGACAAGCCCACGGTGGCCATCACAGTGGATGACAAGAGCTCCTCGGGATACCAAATGGGCAGGACCATCACGGCCACTCCCAGCACGGGAACGGCCATCACAGGTACGACCAACGCCTCGGGCGTGGCCATCGTGACGCTCATGGCGGGCGTGGCGTATGTCATATCATGCGACTATCCGGTCGGGTACGTCCAGCCTGTCAACTTTCCGCTCACGCCTGTGGCCGGTCAGGCATACACCCACACATTCGATCTCTATGAGGAGGCGCAGATAACGGTCTCCGTGACCACCAATGCAGTCAAGTCCGGGAGGACGATCACAGCGACAGCCACGGGCATGTCCCCGGTCACCGGGACGACGGATGCTTCGGGTTCGTGCACGCTGTCGCTCCCTGCGGCGACGTGGACGATCGCCTGCGACACTCCTGCGGGGTACTTCGCCCCTGCATCACAGTCGCAGACCACTGTCGCGGGACAGACCTACAGCATGTCATTCGCCCTGGACAAGATACCGGTGCTGACGGTCACGGTCACACCCATGGCGGCGGCATCCGGACTGCTCGTGAGGGCGGTCGGAGACACCACGGTCACGGCGTACACCAACTCCTCTGGAGTGGCCACACTGGAGCTCGTCGAGGACGAGTACCTCGTTTCTGTGGTGGCACCTGCGGGGTACCTCACTCCTGCGTCGCAGTCCCTGACGGCAGTCAGGAACGTGGATTCGTCGAAGAGCTTCGCACTGCAGACCAAGCCCACTGTGGCGGTGACCGTGGTGGACTCGTCCTCCTCGGGCTACCAGGTTGGCAGGACCATCACGGCGACCAACGGGACGGACACGGTCACCGGGACGACCAACGCCTCAGGCATGGTCAATCTCACACTGAACGACGTCGGATCGTACACGATCTCGACGAACCTTCCATCCGGTGCGACAGCTGACCCTGTGAGCATCACAGCGGCCGCAGGTGGTAGCTACACCGCGACGCTGACGCTCAACTTCGGATTCAAGCTCTCGATGACGCTGAACTCCACGACGATGCAGACCGACCCGACCGGATGCTTCGTCTATGGCGACGATGCATCTGGTATGACTCCGCTGGCAAACACCAACACGTCGCTCGCTGCCGTTCCCGTGTCCGAGAGGGGTTCGTGGATTAAAGACACGAACCCGCTCCTGAAGAAGCTGTACTATGCGACATTCAACGCCGACGGCTCGATATCCAAGATCCTCGACCCCGACAACCTCGCGCTGGACGTGGACGGCAACGCCTCGGACATCACCACCAAGAACACCATGCTGGTCATCCCCAAGCTATACACCAAAGGGGAGAGCGGGAAGATCACGATCTCGGACAAATCCTCTGAAGGTACGGCGCATGCGCACACCATCGGCGGTCATGAGTATGACTATCTCGCCATCGGAGTGTACAACGGGCACGTATCCAACGGCAAGCTCATGTCGCTGTCCGGTGTCATGCCGACCAAGTCGCAGACCAGGGGCACGTTCAGAACGCAGGCGAACGCGAATGGAACCAACTGGATGCTGTGGAATTACTGGCACTGGAAGCTCTTAAAGGAAATGACGTTCTTCACCCTCAAGTCATTTGATGGACAGAGGAAGCTCGGACAGGGCGGGCACGCGTACGGATCCAATACCACGGGTGTCACCAACGGGATGGGCATATTCGCAGGCGACATCTCCGGCACATCCTCGGCCATGAAGTGCTTCATCGAGGACTGGTGGGGGTCGGAATACCAGTTCATCGACGACTTCTACGGAAACGGCGGGACATACTACGCGGGGAAGAACGCGATCCCGACGGACGACACTGCCAATAAGGTCTCGGTGTTCAACAACCTCACCGGCGGATGGTGGTATGGTAACACCATCAATCAGACCGATGTAGGGTGGGCAATTGCGTCGGCCGCAGGCGGAGACAATGCCAAGGGACTGTGCGACGGTCAATATGGCGCGACATCGAGCGGTCTGCTCGGGTATGTGGGTGGCCATTCGGGCAATGCGTCCAGTGGGAATGCCGGCCCTTCGTTCTTGGATGCGAATCATGGCCTCTCCACTTCCTATACGCATCTTGGGGCGCGCCTGGCCTTTGTCTTTGACGACTGATTGCGCGTCCTCGCGCAATCGTCAACCACCCCGAAACGGGTACAAACCATCAAACCCATTGAAACCCTTTACCTCACAGTCCAGCCCGCAAGGGCGCGGATAGGCCACGCTGGAAACTTGCGCTTGAGTTCACGTGCTCGGGTATGTGGGTGGCAATTCGGACAATGCGTCCAATGGGAATGCCGGCCCTTCGTACTTGAATGCGAATAATGACCTCTCCAATTCCAATACGAATATTGGGACGCGCCTGACCAAGAACCGGAGCTGAACGCTCGAATCTTCCTCTCCATTGTGGCCTCACCTCTTGGTGAAACAGAAAAAACGAAACCCCGTCTAAGTACCGCACAAAGGGAAAGGTCGGAAAATCGGTCAAAGGCGATATGATGGTCAAAAGATACGGAAATCTGTGGGGCAAGGTCTGCTCCATGGAGAACATCAAGCTCGCATACACCAATGCGAGAAGGGGAAAGACCTGCAGGTCGGAAGTGCGGAAGATAGACGCGAATCCCATGCCATACCTGGAGAAGGTCAGGGACATGCTGATCCACCGCACCTTCAGATCCTCGGAGTACAGGATGTTTGTAGTGCATGAGAATGGCAAGGACAGGGATGTGGCGGACCTGCCGTTCTTCCCGGATCGCATAGTGCATTGGGCGCTCATGCAGGTCCTCGAACCCATCATCATGAAGAACCTCATCCACCAGACGTACGCCGCGCTTCCCGGAAGGGGAAGCCATCAGGCCCTCGGACAGCTCAAGGAATACCTAAAGAACGATGATGCGCAGTACTGTCTTAAGATGGACGTCAGAAAGTTCTTCCCATCCATCGACAAAGGCATACTCATGCAGAAGTTACGGCACCGCATCAAGGACGAAGATGTCCTGTGGTTATGCTCGAAGATCATCTACGAGTATCCCCACCCCGGCATACCGATAGGCAACTACACGAGCCAGTTCTTCGCCAACTTCTACCTGTCCGATCTGGACCATTATCTCAAGGAATCCTATCACTGCAAGTACCTCCTGCGCTACATGGACGACATCATCATCCTGGGGTGGTCGAAGAGGTGGTTGCATCGGGTCAGGAAGAAGATATCCTCCGAGATCGCGCCGTGGGGGCTGGAGATCAAAGGCAACTGGCAGATATTCCCGGTGGAGGACAGGGGGGTCGACTTCGTCGGATATCGTACGTTTCACGACTTCTGCCTCATCAGGAAACGGACAAAGGTCCGTATGGTCCGTGCCATGGCGAGATTGCACGAGAAGCTGGCAGGAGGGTCTGAACTCGACTGCCACGACATGGGGTGCCTGTCATCCTATCGCGGGTGCATCATGCACTGCGACGGATGGAGACTCGGACAGAAGACCGTTTATAGAATAGACAGGGAGAGGATGTGACATCATGAAAACGACAACGGGTATCAGGGGATCGGCGAGACCCGCCGATCACATCAGCGGTCCGACGGGCTGTTGGGTGCACTATAACATTGTAAAGAGCACTGATAGTGATGAACACGACGTGTGGACATACGACGGACTTTGGTTCAATGTCGGAGAGTATGAGGACGTCGAGCGGGGCATCCTTCCCGCAGGGGAGGTGTGGACGGCGGAGACGCACCTCATCTTCCGCACCGCGCAGCACCGCAGGACGGACGACCTCTACAACATGGCCTATCGGTCCAAGCGCACCGCAGTGAACTCGGCACCGTGGACGGAGTACATCTCCGCCCTCGACGCATGGAACGATGCGGTCTCCGCACTTGCGACGGACTTCTCAGTCGATGTGCCGGAGCTCCCCGCGGTTCCTTCGTGATCGCAGGCCATTAAACCTCTTAGACCCCTTTTATTCTGATTATACAACTTGATTTTAGACCTTCTGTGATACGGTGATAACTTGTCACTAAACAAAACAGGAATATTCGCTGTTATGTTAGCCATACTGGCCTGCGCCGGAGGTGCTGTTCTCATGAACGGTTCCGATGACGTCGACGCGGTGGGCGAGACATACGAGATCCAGTACGTCGTAGCGGATACGACATACTCCTTCACCGGCACGTCGGCGACCGTGGTCCTCAAATCCATCGAGGAGCTCGGTCTAGACCTGCCCGAAGGCAAGCAGATGGACGGGTGGCAGTACCACGGAACGGCCATCACGGTCGGAGCAGGCTCCACCGTGACGCTGTCCTCCGATGCGGCTACCGTCTTCGACGCGATCATATCCGATATCGAGTACACCGTAAAGTTCGTGGACGGGGAGACCGTCATATCCACGGGCACATACGGCTACGGCGACGCTATCGTCGCAAGTGCGGACCCGACGAAATCCGGTTACACCTTCGGAGGATGGTCCCCGACCGTCTCCGAGACCGTGACCGCAGACGCGACTTACAGCGCGACATGGAATGAGATCTTCGCCGTAGAGTGGGTCGTCGAGGGCGTCACCGTGGCGACCGGGACGACCGAGAGCACCGGGACGCTGAGCGTCCCCGCAGATCCCGTCAAGGATGCCTTCAGATTCCTCGGCTGGACAGATGTGTACGGAGTGACCTATACCGCGGATTACGAGTTCACAGGGAACACAGCGTTCTCCGCACGGTTCGCAGCTGAAGTTTACAAGGTAATCTTCGTCTACGGCGCAGATGAGACTGTGCTCCTCACCGAGACCGTGGCGCACGGCGACACGGCCATCAGGCCCGCATCCGTCCCTGCAGGCTATGCAGGCTGGGATTGGGACTTCAGCACCGCCATCGTCGCAGACACGACCATCACGGCCACTGAATCGGCGGCACCTGGCCCCGCATTCTGGAGCACAGCGCTCGGACAGTGTGCGATCATCATCGGCCTGTTCGTCGCAGGCCTGCTCGTGTGGGCGGTCTACACGGGGAAAGTGACCATTCCGAAGATAGGGGTGGTGAAAAAGGAATGAGGCTCACCGCCCTGCTCCTGTCCCCCTGGATGCAGGTGGGCAGGGGGATATGGGCGCTGGTCTCGATCCTCATCATACTAGAGGCTACAAAAATGATAGACGTTAACACAATCGTAACACCGGAGGCATACCTCCCACTGATGTTGGCCGCATCGGTCGTCATGGCCATCCTGATCGGTAAGCTCGTCAGCGACACACTCTACCACCAGGCGGTCGACAACAAGATCTCCAAAGGTAAAATCGTGTCCGCTGCGGAGCTTCCGCAGGATAGGAGGTACCAGCTCGGCACCGTCGTGTCGATGATCCTGGCGATAGGTACGGGCATGTTCCTGACAGCCTATGTCATCGACTACATCGGCATCGTCGGAGCCGGACAGTGGACCTTCGTCGCTTTCGCGGGGATACTCTCCGCGATCTCCGTCGCGGTCTACATCCTCATCCTCCACTGGGGACTCAGGGAGTTCCTGGTGAGGGCGAGCGATTACGCCGTCGACCTCGCGCAGACGGTCAAGGACGCCGCCACCAAGATGACGGAGGTCAAAACCGTTGTCGAGGAGGCCAAGGAGATCGTGACCCCTACGAGGAGCGACGACGAACAGCTTCCTTGAACAGTTGCATTTTACGCAACCGTTCAAACCGTGACGAACCGTCACGGAAACCCTTTCCGGACCTTTTTATCTGATTATAGGTAACGATACATGCGGTCTCTCATGTGCGTACTGTGGTGATATCATGAGGATCGAGGACATCGAAGACCAGGAGACCGTCGAGGCGGTCACGATCGAGGAGCTGCGGAAATACATCGGGTATGCTCCGGGGAACTCCGCCGACGACGACTACCTGTCGCGTCTGATCGTGTCGCAGAGACAGGCCCTGGAGGATGCCATGGGTCGCATCATCGTCCTGCGCGATTTCGTATCCCATCCCTCGCGCGACGGTGCCGTGCGCCTCCCTCCGAATCTCCAGACCGTGGACAGCATCACATACAAGGATGCGGACGGCGAGGAGAAGGAGGTCACCGACTTCGAGCTCGATCTGGAGAACGACCTCGTGGTCTTCGAGATAGAGGGGGAATGCAGCGACATACGCCTTGAGTTCTCGTCAGGCTTCGGAATCATCCCCGAGAGCATCAAGGAGGCCATAATGGTCATGTGCAAGTCGAAGTACGACCGCTCCACCGAGGACACCCTGGCCATGGTACGCCCATCGATTCAGAAATACTGGGTGGAGCACATATGAGCGTCCGCTACATTCAGATTAAAACACCGGATGACATCGTGAAAGCGTGGGAGGATGCGCCGGCGGTATGGAGGGACATCGAGACCAACGCCATCCGGCTCATCATGCACGGAGATCCGAAGAAGGGGATCCTCTCCATGACCCCGATGTCCAATGCCCATCGCTACAAGTACCGCACGACCACGGCCACCCATCGCAAGGGCGAGCAGAACAAAAGGATCGTGCCCGGCAATCTCCGCAGGAACTTTTCGGTCACTGTTAAGGGCAATGTAACCTCCATCGGATTCAAGGCAGGGACCGGTCTGCAATATGCGAACCATCAACATGAGAGGTACGATCCCAGCCCGGTATACTGGACACCTGGTGCGAAGCGCGGATGGTCAACGCCGGGCACATCATCGAAGTTCGTCGAGAGGCCCCTCACGACCATGGCCGATCTGATCCCGGAGCAGGTCGGGAAGGAGATAGACAGACGTCTCATCGAAGGGGGTCTTTGATGGCCTACCCTTCCGAGGACTTCGTGACCTATCTCGAACAGCAGGGCATCGGCCACCGCATGTCCGACCTCTTCACGTCCGCGGACGCGGGTGCATACGACACACGTCCGCTGGCGGTGGTGATACGCGAATCCCCCAGCACCAAGGCCCCGGAGGTCACCGAGGACGTGGATTATACGACCTTGGGGATCACCGTATCCGGCGCTTACGGCCAGGAGGGCGAGAGGACGACCGTCGACATGGCCGACCGCATCTATCGCGCCCTGCGCCTTCTAATGGATGTTTCCATAGACGGTACGCTGTACCTGTCGGTGAAGGCGGATACCCCGCCGACGCATGCGGGGTTCGACGAGTTCGGACGCTCGGTCTACGAGATCTCGGTCTCGATCATCAGATATCTAGGAGTGATCAACTATGGTTATTAAGGTGCCCGGCTCGCTGGGAGGATTGCAAATAGCGGAGGAGTCCACCTACGGGATGTCCCCCGCCACGGATTTCGAATACCTCGGCTTCATGCGCACCATGAACGCCGCCAACGGGTTCGACCCGGAGGAGCTGCAGGCGGACGGCAAGAGGGGTTACGCCGCGGTGAACTTCGGCGCACAGACCGCCGGCATCACTGCGGACATGAGCATCTTCCGCAGATCGGGGAGCTACGACTGGAGGAAGGCCCTGCAGCTTGTCATGGGCGCATCCACGGGGTCGACGGATGATATCGCATCCTTCACCGCGCTCATGCGCATCGCCCGCGACCAGTACGTCCTGGCCAAGGGATGCAAGATGGACAAGCTCACGCTGTCCTCCGAGGGCGTCGGTCAGCAGATCAGGGCGAAGGCAGAGATCAAGTGCATGAAGCTCCTTCCAGAGCAGTCGTCCAAGGCGGGCTTCGGCACCCTCGGGGACGAGGCAACGGTCCCGGAGATGCTCCCCATGACATACAATGCATATCCGACGTCCACGATCCCGGGGGCATCGACCATACCGAGCTCCAAGTTCACCCTCACGATCTCCAACGGCATGAAGGCCAAGGAGGGCATCGTCGACGGTGTGCCACTTGCGGCAGGCTCGGGCCTCGTTCCGGACAAGTGCGAGATCTCCCTGGAGCTCACGGTCATGTCCTCCTCATCGTTTTGGGACAACCTGAAGCTGGCCAAGACATCCGGGTTCTCAGTGTCGCTGATCATCGACGGCGTGACAATGACCCTGCTGGGGTGCTATCTCCCTGGAGACGACCTCCCGTCGAGGTCGCAGAGCGAGTACGACGAGACCATCACGATCAAGGCCAATGACCTCACCTACGGGGTGTGACCACATGGAGTATGCATTCGACGGCGGTCGCTACATGGTGGACGACATGCCGGAGCTCCGTCTCGTGCCGATCGAGGAGATCCTCGAACAGCACAAGGTCCGCTACATCCTGCGCACACGTGCGCACGGGGACATAGTCCTCAAGCACATCACCAAGCGCATGAAGGGCCACCTCGACGTCATCAGGGCGTATAGGTACCCCAAGGCGGCGGAGCTCGATGCGGAGGCCTCCATCGTCTATCCCATAGCAATGGCGGAGGGTGCGGACAGCGAGGCCATCGAGAGGGCCAACGCCATCGCGGCGGAGCTCGCTCCGACCATGGACATCTACGCACTCGGGTGCATCGAGCTCCCCTTCCTGACGACATCGGACGACCTGGACGCATTCTGGGAGGCATTGGAGCCCGTCGAACAGGAGGCCATGCGCCAGATGCTCATCGTCCTCACCGCGTGGGACCGTGCCGTGGACTACTCCTACCTGGAGATCTGCGAGCGTTTCAATGTCGAGGTCGTCGACAGGGGCCTCATCCGGAGCATGACCTATGAACAGTATCTGGCGCTGCACTCGGTGGTCGTGCAGGAGCATGAGGCCACCAGGAAGCTTTATTCTGACATAGGGGTGAGGATGTGACCGATCTGTCCACGGAGATGAACCGCTTCTCGGCCGCATCCCTCGGAGGGAGCAGGGAGCTCGGGGAGAAGAGCATGAGCTCGGTGTCGCAGGTCTCGTCAGGCCTCTATCAGCTCGGCCTCATCAACGAGGAGGGTGCGAGATACCTCTCCATGGCCACGGCGGCGATGCAGATCGTCGTCGGCTCCATCGGGATGGCGGCCGCGGCGAGGACCATCATCGAGGCGAGGAACGCCCGCGAGGAGGCGGAGAGTTTAGCCAAGACCGCCGCCATGACCATCGCGGGACCGTGGGGGTGGAAGAACATCGCAATCGCGGCAGGCGCGTCCGTGCTTGCAGGCGCGGCCATGTACGCGTGCGTACGTGAGGTCCGTCTCGGGGACTTCGACCTGTCCACGGCCGAAGGGCGCACCGGTGCCATCGATGCTGTGCAGGGGGCGGTCTGATGGCCTCCAACCTCGACCGGTCGGTCATCTACACCTACACGCTACAGAACAACGTCTCCGGCACGGCGCAGGAGATCGCGGAGGCCACCGGCAATGCGGACACCAAGGTCAAGGAGCTCAAGACCAGCGAGGACCAGCTCTCGGCATCCGCGGACACCGCGACGGCATCCCTGACCAGGCAGGAGAAGCAACTGCTGAAACAGGTCACGGGACTCGTCGCGCTCAAGGGTGCGGTGTCCGGAGTGACCAGCGGGCTGATAACGATGGGGATGGTCTCCGAGAGTGGGGCGCAGAAGCTCCAGATGCTCAATGCCGGGTTCAACATCCTGACGGGGTTCGTCACAGGTATCCAGGCGCTCAAACTAATGAACGATTCACTGACCCTGTCCCTCCTGAGGTCCGCCATCGTGAACACGTACAACGCGGTCATCGACAGCCCGTGGAAGCTAGCACTCGTGAGCGCGGGCCTGGGCGCGGCCGCAGGCGTAGCTATAGCGTACGGTGCCTCCGGATCATCTCCGGCATCGAGCACCACGACCAATAACATCTACATCCAGGACACATCAAATCAGGCGGCGACGGCCAACGGCCTGAATATCACTATCGACGGAGGGCGTATCATATGACCATCACGGTCACGAGAAACGGTTCGGCCGTGAGCTCCGCGATAAGGTTCATGGCCATGTCCCCATGGGACAAGGCGCCGAAGATCGTCAAGCATGACATCGACGGCGCCGACTTCGATATCATCCATCACGGCGGGATGCATTCGGCCACATGCACCCTCACGGGGTACTGTCAGCGCACATCCGCCAACGTGGCGATACTGAACAGCCTTAAGGACGGTTCGACCCTGACGGTCACGCATGACGTGGAGGGGACGAGATCGGGCATCTGCACCGCATTGACGCCGACTGCGGCGGGCGGCGGGCTGTTCGTGAACTTTTCGATGACCATCGTGGAGCAGTGAGGACATGGCCACATATTGCAAAGTGAGATTATACGAGGCCGTGGGAGGGCGCTACATCGACATCTCGGATCAGATCCAGGGGCCGACTCTGAAGTACGTCGAGAACTACGGCGCTACAGGTACACTCACGATCATCAACGAGCTGGACATCTCTTCTAGGAATCTCCTGTCCTCGTCATGCACTCGTTGGACATCCGGCACCGGTGCGATCAGGACGGGCATGTTCCTGTACATTTACAAGGGGAGCATCTCGTCGTCCAACCAGTTGGGCATATTCATCATCACGGATCTGTCCGTATCGGACGACGTGATCTCGCTGACCTTCGGGGATGCGATACAGATAATGAGGGCGACCGGAGCGGATTACTACAGGAATCATTATTCTGAAGCACAGCAGCACAATGATGAGAATGCTATCGGTGGATGGGATTATGCTGCAGAGAAGCTCTATGTAGCCAAACCTTCAGGAGTTACTCTCAACGCTGCTAATGGGGACATCAAGTGGGCCGTCAACAAACAAATAGATACCAACCCTCAAGAAAATGTTGGCAGCGGTATGAGATACAAAGCTGGCGTAGGTACGGCAACGTTCACATTTTCACTGGATCAAGACTGGCTTTTCTCATTTACGATATATCGCCTCGGTGCACTGAGCTGTAGAGTCAGGGTTTTGGTGAATAGCATTGAAGTTGGAAATCGTACATTCAGCGAAAGCAGTTACAGCTCAAGCGATCAAGAACGCACCATATCCTTGTTCAATCCTACATATGTACGCAACCGGACAATCACAGTCATTTTTGACAACATTTCATCTACATATGGCGCATATGTTAAACTGACTTCCTTTAATGGATCCACATGGACATCATATCAGAGATTCATATCAGGTGATGACTATGAAGACGCTGTTGATAACGATGTCATTTTCGTATCCAAGCTCGTAGGAGCATACTACGAATATGCCAATAATGGAGAAGTTGATCAAGGAGATGATACAAAATACTATATCACGGGAATAGACAACGTTTCCTCCATAGATTCGTCGCTCGGATCGCCATCGTTCTCTGGGCGGTGTAAAATTACATACTTGGTAACGGCCGGAGGCATGCCTATGTCTACAGTCTTTTCAAGAATTTGTAGCTCTGCAGGATTCAACTCTTCGGTGATTTCGAGCGCAAGAAAGGTTGGTATATTCAGGTGCGGTGGAGATTACTTCCACAACTATCTCCTTGCACTGGCCGACATGAATGAACCGAGCGGTTCCTACTCTGGTAGACAACACGGAATCGCAGCCTCGGAGACATCATGGGGGTCAATTTCCCTCGGATATCGCTACAAGGCCTCGGATTCGGCAGTAGCCACCCTCTACTATGGAGGGGATTCTTCTCCGGGATCTGGGGCCATAGTGATGATGAAGTTCTCCCCGTCTCTGACGATGAAATACCGGCCATATATGGCCGTGACTAAAGGAGCTAAAGACGATGGGACCCCGATTATGATTGCAGTGAGAGACCCTATGGTGAGCATAGGTTCATCCATTTCTTTAGTGGATGGAAGTATCACCACGGTAGAAGATGCCGCACTATCCTCATATGCAGAGATTATAACGAACAGATCCAAGGATTGGGAGGGCACTGTCGAGCTCTCGGGCATATGCCCGCAGTTCATGGTCGCGGGCACTTTCGTCGGCGGGGTCCCTGTGAGGATATATGATTCGAGATACGGCATGAGCGGATATGCGGCCAAGGTCAAGGAGGTCATGCTGGACTTCACCAATCAGACGACGAAATTGTACCTCAACAACTACAGCGAGATGTATGCCAACTCGGTGATAGATTCATCTAAAATGGCATATTCCGCCGGAAATCTTGCAGTGGAAGCGTCGTCTTCAGATCTGTTCACGAGGCAGTATGTATCAGTGGTCACAGGTGCATCTTTGGGGACATCAACTAATCATACAATAGAGGTATATAATTCACAAATCGGATACGTATCAGCTGTGGCAGATCTACTTAAAATTCCTGATCTTGGGATATGTGTCCTGTCAGCATACTTCAAAAAAGGGGTAGCCTCGATTGTACAGCAGTATGGAATAACCGCGATTCGTGTAGATCATACCACGGTGATTAACATCGATCCAGATCATAGGCCCGACAAATACTCCAACCAAAGTTTGATCGTCAATGTTCAGATGTCTTTATAATCTCACGATAATCTATCTTTGAATATGAAGGGGACGTACAAGGTAATCATTGCAATCGCGATTGTATCGGCGTTATGTATCGCCGGGGGTGTAGTGCTATTGAATCATCAGGATCGTCATACAGTCGGATATTATTCATACGGATATGAAATGATAGAAGGTACTGGCAACCTCATTACAGATAGTGGTGGCCAGACCATAAATCTTGATGAAATAGACGATTGCTCATACCTTATAACACTGTGGAACGGAGATGTACACGATCATTACGACCACACCGTTGGATACCAATGGATACGATATACCGTTGACTTTAAGTGCACTCCGGGGATGAAAATAAACTCCAAAGATATCCACATAATGGAAGAATACCTTCCTGATGATGACAGGTACACCACCCCGTATATAGAGCAGGATGGGGCGATATATCACCACGAGGACAGTGATGTCGAGATCACCCTAGGGTCGGATGGCAGCGGTCGCATAATCATGATAATATTGTCTAGTGAGTACAACCCTCGCATACCTATCATCGCTGTCGATGGTGTGGACTGGAAACTCGATGAATGAATTACCATGGTCCTCCGGAAGAGGCACGGTGCATCTTTCGGTACCCCTTCGGGTACCCGCGCCCGGGCAGGATGCGGCATCCATGCGCAGGGAGGCACCCGTGCAGATCCGAAGCCCCATAGGCCGAGGATCGCTCTTCCATCCCCTCCACTATTATATCGAGAATGACTCTGCTTGTGATGTCCCCGGGATCCCGAACGGTTGGTAGCCTTTGACGACTCCGGGGACACTCCGTATAAATATGGTTTATACAACGTATAGTTTTATATATCAAAATAGCGTACATGGTATTGCGGGAAACCGCAGAAGGCTACCAACCTATGAGAATAGAACTGAAGAATGAAGAGATTTGGGTAGACGAGGTAGAAGGCACTTTCCGCAGATGGTCAGAGGAGCACTGGGTGGTCACCGTCCATGAGTTCGACGGTTTCGCGTACATCCAGCGCCTCGACGTTGAGGAGGGACACCGCGGTAAGGGACTCGGTACGGCGGTTGTAGAAGCACTCAAGGACAAGTACGGTACGCTCATCGCATCACCTGCGAGCGAGCGCTCCCGCGGGTTCTTTGAGATAGTAGGGGAGAGGGAGGAGCGCTGTGAACTTATGGGTCAGGCCATATGGCCCCTGGACCAGGGGCACGGCATATACATCATGGAGTGAGTAAAGTGAAAATAGGAATGATCGACGCAGATTTGTTGGATGGCGGGACAAGACACCCTTTAGCAAGACGCAGGACCGCGAGGTTCCCGGCAACCATCAAGAAGATCGGAAATGGGTACTTCCTGTCCATTAAGAAGGAGTACGTGGAGAAGATGGAGCTCTCCGAGGGGGATGACGTGGACGTGACCGTGTCCCTACCGGAGGTGGTCGAATGACCGAGACCGACCTCTTAAGCAAGGGGAAGGGGTTTCCATTCGACCACATCAGCCCGTCGTTCATCTCTAAGTACGAGACGTGTCCTCTCGCCGCGCTCTACTACAGAGAGGGCAAGCCCAAGCAGTGGGACCCTCGCTACGCCGAAGTGGGGCGTTACACCCACTCGGTCATCGAGAGGGAGTACCGCCCGGATGCGGAGATTCACGAGCCGGAGTGCGGATGGGACGACGAGATGCGCGGCCGTCACGCGAGTGCGATGGCAGGTTACAAGGATCTCCTGGTGAGAGATGACAGATACAGACCCGTCATCGATGGGAGCGGCGAGGTGAGGCAGTATCCGGAGCACCACATCGAGATAGAAATCCAAGGCGTCCCGATGATGGGGGTCATCGACCTGCTCACGGTGAGAGGGTCGTCGATAGAGATCGTCGACTGGAAGACAGGCGTGTACAAGGCGGCCGATGAGCAGCAGCTCCGGATCTACACCCGCATGGTCTCCGAGATTATGGCCGTCCCTCCGAGGAACATCGTGGCCACGCTGTGCTACCTGCGCGATCCTAAGAAGATCCAACGCCGCGTGCCGTTCACCTCGGCGACGGCGATAGACCACCACATCGTCCATGACGTCATCGAGCCGATCCGCGACTTGCAGTTCGTGCCCAACCGGGGCAGGGCCTGCGCCAGATGCGAGTATCGCCATATCTGCGAAGCGTGGTGATCTCTCTCTCTGTGTGTGCACCGCTTTACACTTATATCGGTAAGCCATAGGAGGTATGACGGGGAGGGCGAGCGCGTCCCCTTCAGGTCGTTTTCTCCTCCCCGTCCACCTCTTACGGGGGCTCTGGCAGGCCCCCGTTATCATTTTGATCGCGGCATTCCTCAATCACCTATCTGTGTGTTTGCACCCTGTGTGTGTTTGTGTTTGTTTGCACCCTATTCTGAAAGGTGAGGCTTATGCGCACGTACGACGAATGCGGGACATGGGTCCGCGATTCCGGGGTCACCGACCCCAAAATAGAGGATTACATGCAAAAACTCCTGCTCCACGGGAGGAAGGAGATCACAGTCGACCGCTACCGGTGCGTCCTGAAGATGTTCTGCAGGATCCTCACAGGCCTCGGGAGGACATGCGACCCGGAGATGATCGAGGAGGACGACGTCTACGCCGCCCTTCAAGCGGCGAACGTCTCACTGCCGACACAGGAATCTTATGCGCTGATAATCAGGCAGTGGTGCCGCTACTACAAGAACTATAAGCCGAACGGAGTGAAGGTGCTCAACAACCACGAGACGCCGACCGCGAGATGGATCTCTTACGAAGAGCTCGTCCTCTCTATGAAGGCGGCGAAGACGAAGAGCGAAGCATTCATCCTATACTTAGGAGGGAACTACGGCCTCAGACGCGGCGAGATCGCCAGTCTCGGGGTCGACGACATCAAGAAGGGATACATGATAATTCATGGCAAGGGACACGGCCCGGAAGGGAAGATTCGGAAGGTCCCACTCTCCGGAGACACCGACGAGGTGATAGATCTCTTCATCGAGTACCGTCAGAATCTCATCGACTTCTGCGACGTCGACGATAGCGACGGACGGCTCTTGGTGTTTAAGAAAAGGAACCGCGTGAAGGCGTTCACGCCGGAGCACGTCGGAAACGCGTGCAAGAAGACGATGAATCGTGCAGGCGTCGACGGGACGACGCATTCGCTTCGGAGAGAGTTCATCACCACAGCATACCGCGCCGATGCGCAGCTCCTCGACATCATGAGGATCGTAGGGCACACCGACCCGAGACAGACAGCTAGATACATCGAGAGCGATATGGAGTACATGCGCTCGACAATTAACTTGCGGAAGGTATATATATCCAAAGAATCATCATTAGTCTGAAGGGGGCGCGGAGAGCGCGGAACTTCTCCTATATAAAGGAGAAGGAAAAAACTCATTTTCTCTATCGAAAATGAGTTTTTCCGATAACGCTTAAAAATGCACCTCTTCGCCAGAGGTGAAAAAATGCCAGCAAAAGTAACCCTGTCCGACGTACTCCGCGAGGTCTACGTTTGGGGAGGAATGGAGAACAGTGAAGAGATCGAACGGCCGATATCCTACAAAGGATTTAAGAAGATCATGCTCGGGTCGGAGCTTCTCGTGGCGGAGAAGTCCATCCGTCAGAAGTACGAGCAGATCATCGCCGCAGGATACGCAAAAGAGCACAATTCTAACAAGAGCATCATCATTTTAGATGTCCCCGGGATCAGACGCACATTGCTCATCAATCACTTGATCACAGCCCCTAAGCAGGGTGCAAACACAAACAAACACACACAGGGTGCAAACACACCTGATGCGACTGAGGTGAGCGCATGACCTCAGGCAATGTCTACACGCGCATAGCCGCGGCATATCAGGACATCGCCGCCGAGACATTCGAGAAGACCGGCACGGTCGCAGGCTCCGGCGGAGGATACAAATTCATCCCAATCGGACAGATCCTCAACATCGTCAGACGTGCGCACGGGAAGCACGGCGTCATTGTCGTCTTCGGTCGCCCGCAGTACGATCCCGAGCAGGGAGAGAAGAGGACCTCATTCGACAAGACAACTAAGAACAGCTATGGCGAAACTAGGACCACGACATGGCATTATGCGATCGGGCACATTGATGTTAAGATCTTCGGAGGGTCCGACGATGACTATATCGAGACGAGTGTCCCCTTCGAAGTCCAGGACAACAGCGACAAGCTCACGAACAAGATCATCACCAACGCCGAACGCTGTCTCTACCGGACGCTTTACGCCATAGACGAGGGCGGAGAGGACCCCGAGTCCGTGAACGAGACCAACGAGACCGTGTCAGGGAAGGTCGCCCGCAATGTCCCCGAGACAGACAAGTTCTTCGGCAGGAAAGAACCCGTCAAGAAGGAGCCGGTCAAGGAAGCTCCGGCCCCTGCTTCGGACTTCACCACCGCCGACAACATCCCGACCGAGGAGGAGCTCAACAACTTCCTCAACGTCAAGGGCGCATTGCCTCTCCACAAGGAGACCGTGAAAGCCTTCAAGCTCGACAAGGGCGCGAAATCCGTCTACGACCTGTCCTTCGAGGACAAGGTCGAGCTGTACAACATCATCGAGATCACGGAGGGATCCGCATGACCGGACTTTTCTCTCCGGACAGCGTCGACGGGTTCGATCAGATCGCAGTGCTCGACATGGCCATCATGCTCAAGGAGTACCTCACGCAGATCGAGGACGAGGAGAAGCGCGTCAAGATGCTCATCGAGGACCTCTGCGCACAGGCGGCGGCCGAGGGCACAACATCCACGGACGAGTGGAAGCTCGTCGTGAGGTATGCATCCGGCGTCACGGTTAAGCCGGACGTCTCGATGCTGAAGGTCTCATTCCCGGAGCGCTACAAGGCGCTCTTCGACGAGCAGGTCAAGAGCTTCAAACCATCCCTGACGAAGACGGACATCGAGTGGCTCTTCGCAGACGTCCCCAAGGGTGACCGCGAGAGTATGGTCTCCCTCTTCATGGTGGAGCACCCCGTGAGGACGCAGTACGTCCTCCAGGCGAAGAAGGGGGTGGAGTGATGCCTCTGCAGATCGTGGAGGAGATCCACATCGACGTGCGCACATCCGACCTCACCCTCACACAGGTCCTGCGCGAGGTGGAGAGGATCCAGGCAGAGCATCCCGACCGCGAGGTGTTCCTCGACGGCGACAGCCGCAGCATCATGTCGAGGGGGACGGTCTATGTCTGACTTCGTCACGAAGGTCAAAGACTACGCCCACATGGAGGGGACGGTATGACCGCCACATACGACGGACGTCTCGTCGTCACCGACAAGACGGTCGAGCCGTGCTGTGCCGTGATGCACACCCTGGTATCTCTCGGGGCCGTACGTCCCGGCAAGTCGCAGAAGTCGACGGTCGCGTGGATCGTCATCGCCGAGAGGAAGCTCATCCTCCGGCATTGCCCCAACTGCGGCGCGGAGGTGACCGCATGACCATCGAGTCACGCATCATCGAGTACGCACGGACTGCGGGATGGTTCACCTCCCGTCAGGTACGCCGCAAGCTCCATCTCTTCAACTCCGCGAATACCACGACCATCCTGAAGAAGATGGCGGACAAAGGGATCCTGATCAGAAGGGAAAGTCATCAGAGAGGATTCACCTACGAATATCATCTCGCGGAGGTGTCTGAATGATCGAAGGCAGGCAGATCTCATTCCGCATGAGCTCCGAGGAGCTCGCCAAGATGAGGGAGTGCATGGCCAAGGTCGGCACCGAGAACACGTCGGAGTTCGTGCGCAAGGCGATCTTCCGCTACATCAAGAAGAAGGGATCCGCATGATCATCTGCTCATTCTGCGGATGCGACATCGACGCCATGGGCCAGGACAACAGAAAGAAGGAGGTCCCGAAGAGTCTCACCGGTGAGGTGAGACTGTGACGAAGGTCATGATGGCATGTGGCCACACATCCAACTCCACGGAAAGGCTCCGCGACGGAACCACAAGACCTGCATGCGTGATGTGTGGGTGCTTTACCGTCGACGATACTTTCACCGGGATCCCGGAGGGGCGCATGGCCAAGTGCACGGACTGCAGGAAGACCGCACCGAGCAACATTGCTCTCCCGTTCTTCAAGTCCTGTCCGGGAGAACCGCTGGACAGCTACTACTGCGGATGCTGGGGGTGGGACTGATGGTATCGCAGACCGAGGTCCTGAATGCCATGCGTTCTGCAGGGCATCCGGTGAATACATCCGATATAGCGAACATAATCGGCTCGCAACCTGGAAGGGACAGATCCTCCCTGGTCGGAGAGATCGCCGCACGCTGCAGCGCACTTCGGAGGAAGGAAGAGATCGAGAGATGCGAGGGCAACAGATGGAAGGTGAGGGAATGAACATCTTCGGAAGCCCGGTCATGACCGACCCGGTCTACTGCGACCGCAGGTGCAAGTTCAATCCCCACGGGGTATGCACCAAGAGGACGCAGACCAGGATATCGAACACCGCGAGATGCCCATTCTTCTCCATCGAGGTGCAGGAGGATGAGCCTGATGCCTGAACAGTTCGAGATGGAGCGTCAGGGCGCATGGGCCAGATCCCACGGCGTGGTCTGCCCATACTGCGGGTTCAGGACCGCGGCAGGTGTCTCCGACGCACAGAGGAGCGGTCTGCTGAAGGCCGGGAAGGCGACCTGCGCCGTGTGCACCAAACTGATGCAGACTGTATACGATCCAGAGACGGACACGCTGACGTCGATGGCGGTGACCCGGATATGACGGATCTCCACAGGATACTGAAGGCCATCGAGGCAGAACCCCTGACCATCCCGCAGATCGCGACGGTCACGGGATACTCCGACTTCGGCGTAAAGATGGCCGTCGAGTTCATGGTCGTCCGCCCGAAGGAGTACAAGATCAGGACCTTCGTATCGAAGGACGGCAAGACATACTCCTACCAATCGGGGGCGCGGTCTTGAACACCCCACGGATGACATCGAAGGCACTCGATGTCCTCACCCTGGCGATAGAGGACGGGGATTACTCCGAAGGATGGATGATCGAGACCACCAACCACCCTTATCGGCTGGAGGGCACAGAGGGCTTCACGGTCATCGCAGACGGCAAGGGGGACTTCGAAGCAGAGGTGTTCTTCGGGCACACTCCGAAGTGGACCGTTCTTTTGATGTCTGTTCCGATCGAGAGGATAGACCGGGGATACGAGGACCAGGCCGTCAGGGACGGATATGTGACATTGGTATCATTCAGGCATCCCACATGGACGTGGGCGTGGGGCGGGATCTCCGTCCTTCTGGACGATGCCAATGGGCCGGAGGAAGATGAGGATGAATGCGAGGAGGGGTGCTGTGCACTGCCGGAGCCTAAGGTCCCGGACAAGGCGCAGAGCGACCTCTCCCGTTGGTACATCGGGGCGACATGAGTCGAGGAGGAAAAGAGACATGACAGAGGACAGGAAGGTGCCGGGATGACATTCACGGCCAAAGCGGACGGATTGCTAAAGATGATCGACCCCATTGTCGGAGTGGCGGGCAAAGGCGCGGAGGCGACATTCAATCTCACCGAGAGCATGGCAGAGGTCAGCATCGCGGACGACAGCGAGAGTGCACTCTGCAGGATGTCCGCAGACATCCCGAGGTCGGGGATCATCAGCGAATGGGATATCGGCAGGGACATATCCGTCACGCTCAGCATAGACCAGCTCACCGCCGGACTGAAGGCCTTCGGGCCGGACGAGGTGGAGATCTCGTATTCAGAGGCGATCCGTCAGGTGAGCATCGAGAACGGCACAGGGAGGCGCACCATGCGCACATTGAATGCGGTGAGGACCTCCAGGGACATCCGGTTCCGGCCGTGCACGGAGATCAAGGCCGACCCCGCGGACCTGAAGAAGGCCTGCGCATTCGACAGGATCGGCGACAGCATGTCGTGCACCCTCGAAGGCGGCAGACTGTCCATCGGATGCGCCACGGAGAGCGAGACGGCCGAGATCTACATCGACACGGACGTCTACACTAAGCATCGGTCGTTCTACTCTTCGGAGATCGTCTCCGACATCTTCCGCCGCATCCACGCGGAGGGGCCGGTCTCGATCAGCCTGTGCGACGATGCCCCACTGTGCCTGTCATTCGACTACGACTGCGCGAGGTTCTACATATTCGTCGCGCCCAGGATAGAATCGGTGTGATGCCCATGGATGCCGTCAGTCAGAAGATCATGGATGTGGTCAGGGATGCGAACGACGCGAACACCGAGATCTGCTACAAGGACTTTATCCGGATGGAGATCGCAGCACCGCCCACTATTCAGAAGAAGATCCGCGAGCTCCTCGACACAGGCGAGCTCATCGGTCAGGAGGTGCAGACCCCGCACGGGATGAAGAGGTTGCTTTTCGTCCCGGAAAAGTTCACGTCAGCAGAGGGCACTGTCATCATCCGGCAGAAGTGGATGATGATCTACCAGCTCAAGCGCATCGCCGACAGCCTGGAGCAGGCTAACTCATCCAGGCCCATACCATCGGCTCCTAAGAAGGAAACAACGGACGGCAGGCTGCAGACCAAGCTGTGGAGCAGAGAGGGGGATCATGATGGAAACTGAAGGAAGATACGTCTGTCCATACTGCGGGAGCACCTACATGGAGGCCCGTGAGGGCGACGGATTGGTCATGAATCGCCCGACGAAGGCCAGAGGTACCGTTCAGAAGAAAAGAGTACCGACCCTGACAACTGGTAGCGGGTGTGGAACCGGCGTTGTCGATAGAGGCCTCCGTATCCGCTATCTGACTCCGAGGGAGTGCTGGCGTCTCATGGGATTCCCCGATAGTGCATACGAGGCCGCCAGGGACGTGCCGACGTCAAAGACGCAGCTATACAAGCAGGCCGGGAACTCGATAGTGGTTCCTTGTCTCGAGGCCATCTTCAAAGCCATCTATAGTGCGCGGCTCAGTGGTGCACCTGCAATTATTCAACAAGGTTTGTTGTTCGGAGGTCGACAGGCCTATTCAGGTGCAGGGAGGATCGTACTGTATCATCCTGGATAGGGCGACCATTTCGGAACTCGGATTGAAAAAAGGCTCTAAGATACACGTGAAATTCTCGAAGGTGAGCGAATGAAGGTCAATTATGCAATTCACTATCACACGTCTAACGGATATGACGGTTCGGACTTCCCGGAGGATAAACAGGCATTCGACGAAAAGATGTCATTCCGCAAGAGCGAGGGATGGGAATCGATAGGCCACATATCGCGCGATGGGTTGCACGTGGAGATCCTCTATATGGAGGTGCGGAATTGAGCGATAAGATATCATTCAGGACGGACGAAGAATTGGATAATATGATATTGAGCATTATGGAGTTGCGCGGATATTCGTCAATGTCTGCACTAATGAGGAAGCTCATCATGGAAGAGGATGAACGTTTGCATGCCGGAGATCGCGAGTGCCCTATCGTCCAGGTCCCATTAGTAAAAGGATACGATGTTCATATAATGCTCACCCCGTGCGAGGATAAAAAATGATAGCGACGGTAGATTCGGACATATCTATTAGCGGACTCACTGAGGAGACATCATGATGAGATTCCTGGAGGATGGCCATGTGTACTGCGAGGGCATCGTGT
>ENA-UOOM01000847-UOOM01000847.1-fermentation-metagenome-genome-assembly--contig:-NODE-847-length-32442-cov-3.087690_pt1 | contig 32442 bp, 31 predicted proteins | sample MGYA00245781_ERZ724031 | MGnify/ENA primary metagenome ERZ724031 (study PRJEB28704, sample SAMN03018317) | fermentation metagenome | biome: anthropogenic terrestrial biome; feature: soil; material... | reverse complement strand
CCTGTTGGAGCAGGGGACGACCGTCGCTCGTGCCGAGAATGTCCTCGGGGGTCAGTGCGACGGTCGTCCCCTGCTCCAACAGGACCGCTCCGTCTCTGACCTTGCCGGTGCGGATCTCCGGCCCCTTCGTGTCGAGGAGCGTCGCGATGGGCGTGCTAAGGGCTCTCTCCACGGCGCGGACCTGGTTCAGCATGTCGTGGTGCCCCTCGTAGGTCCCATGGCTGAAGTTGAACCGGGCGACGTTCATCCCGGCCCTGCCCATGGCGAGCAGAGTCTCATAGCTGGAACAGGCGGGGCCCAATGTGCAGACGATCTTCACTTTTGACACGGTTGTACAGCTCCTTTCACTCTCAACCCTTGAAACGGGGAAATGTCACTGTATCTGGAAGGCGCTCTCCGGAAGAAGTTCTCCCAAGGCCGACTCGATGGGGGCGTCGGGGTTCACCCTGACGTTGTCGAGCATGAGCACGACGGAGTCCGTGTCGTCCTTCAGTTCGAGAAGGACGGAAGCCTTCCCCGGGTACGTCTTCAGGGCCCGGAGCAGCTCCTTGAAGGGGCGGTCCTTCATGGAGTCCGCAAAGAGCGAGACGCGGACGAAGGGGGCGAGACGCCCTCGTTCGATGTCCTCCGGCAGGTAGATCTCCTTCGCGATCACGCTCAGCTCCTCGCGCTCCTCCGGAAGGCCCTGCACGAGGCAGACCGTCCCGGGGCCGATCCGGCCCCGCAAGGTCTCCCAGATCTTGGGAAAGCAGACGACCTCCACCCTGGACTTCCCGTCCTCGATCTTCACGATCCCCATGGCATTTCCGTTCTTCGTCATCCTGTCCGTTATGGAGAGGACCATTCCGCCGAAAAGTGGCGCCCTGTTTTTACAGGACCAGCGGCCGAGGTCCGAGATGCTGCAGGACGTGAGGGCCTGAATCCTCTTCTCGTGCTCCTCGAAGGGGTGTCCCGATATGTAGAGCCCCGTCGCCTCCATCTCATGCTCCAACCGCTCCTGCTGAGTGTAGTCCTCCACGTCGGGCAGGTCGGGGCCGGTGTCGTTTTCGGGATCCGTCATCATCTCGAAGAGGGAGCACTGATTGCCGTCGGAGCACTTCTTCTGCGCCGCGCTGAGCAGGTCGGGAAGACCCTCCATCAAGCTGCGACGGTTCGGGCAGAGGGTGTCGAAAGCCCCGGCGCTGATGAGGTTTTCGATGACAGATTTGTTCACCACCCGAAGATCCACGCGGCAGAGAAAGTCCCACAGGGATTTGAACGGACCGGCGGCGTTGCGGGCCGCAAGGATCGCCTCCACAGCCGTGTGTCCGGCTTTCGCCACGGCTCCCAGACCGAAACGGATCACGCCGTCCACCGCCGTGAAGTTCGGCATGGAGGAGTTGACGTCCGGCGGCAGGACGGCGAGACCGGAGTTCCGGATCTCCCGCACGTACTCGGCGAGGTCGTCCTTCTTCGATCCGATCTGGCTGGACAGATAGGCCGCCATGAACTCGGCGTGATAGTTCGCCTTGAGCCAGGCCGTCTGATAGGTTATCAGCGCGTAGGCGGCGCTGTGAGACTTGTTGAAGCCGTATCCGGCGAACTCCTGGATGATGTCGAAGGTGTCCTCGGCCTTTTTCCGGCTGATCCCCCGCTCCTCGCACCCGGCGACGAACTTCGCCCGCTGCTGCTCCATCACGTCCGTCTTCTTCTTTCCCATGGCCCGCCGCAGAATGTCGGCCTCGCCGAGGCTGAAGCCCGCGAGGATGGCGGCGCACTGCATGACCTGCTCCTGATAGAGCACCACCCCGTAGGTCTCCCTCAGCACGTCCTCGAGAAGCGGGTGCAGGTACTCCACCTTCGCCTCGCCGTGCTTGCAGCGGATGTACTGATCGACCATGCCGCTCCCGAGCGGGCCCGGGCGGTACATGGCGAGCACGGCCACGAGATCGTCGAAGCAGTCGGCGCGGATTTTCTTCAGCAGACGGCGCATGCCCCCCGATTCCAGCTGAAAGACCCCGAGGGTATCGGCCCGTTGCAGCATCTCGTAGGTCTTTCCGTCGTCCAGGGGGATGTTCTCGATGTCGGGGACCGCCTTACCGCCCAGGGCGATGTTCTCGAGGGCCTCTTCGATGACGGAGAGGGTTCTGAGCCCGAGAAAGTCCATCTTCACCAGCCCCAGCTTCTCGATGGGCTCCATGGAGTACTGGGTGACGATCTGGTCGTTCCCGATTCGCCGTACCGGGACGAGGTCCGTCACGGGCATGGGCGTGATGACCACACCCGCCGCGTGCTGAGAGCAGTGCCGGGCAAGGCCCTCGATGTGGGTGGCGATGGTGAGCACCTTCTCCACCATGGACCCTTTTCTGTTCATCGCCGCCAGCTCGGGTGAACGCTCGAGAGCGTCGGGGATGGATTTGGCGTCCAGGGGGATGAGGCGGGTGATGGCGTTCACGTCGGCGACAGGCATGGACAGGACGCGTCCCACGTCCTTGACGGCGTTCCGGCTCATCAGCCGTCCGAAGGTGATGATCTGCGACACGCGATCGTGGCCGTACTGGTCCGATATGTACTGGAGCAGCTCGTCGCGCCCCTTGTCCGACACGTCCGTGTCGATGTCCGGCATGCTGATCCGTTCGGGGTTCAGAAAGCGCTCGAAGAGCAGATTGTACTTGATGGGGTCGAGCTCCGTGACGCGGAGAGACCACGCGACGACGGATCCGGCGGCGGAGCCTCGCCCGGGTCCCACGGGGATACCTCTGTCCTTCGCCGCCTTGATGATGCCGGCGACGATCAGGAAGTAGCCTGCGAACCCCATGCTGTTGATGACGGAGAGTTCATACCGGAGCCGCTGCTCGTAGTCGTCGGGTACCTGCCCGCCCAACCGCTGCTGCAGCCCGGCCCAGGACTCCTTCTCGAGATTGGTCTCGAGGGTCTCCCCCTCGGGCAGCCGGAGGTTGGGGAGCTTGTAGTTCCTGTCGTCGAGCGGCAGTGTGACGTTGCACCGCTCGGCTATCAGGACGGTGTTGTCGAGGGCGTCGGGCAGCTCCGCGCCGAAGAAACGGTCCATTTCCTCGGGCGAGCGGAGATAGAAGTCGTTCGTGGTGAAGGTCATGCGCTTCTCGTCGTCAAGGGTCGACTTGGTCTGCACGCACAGGAGCACCTCGTGCCAGTCCCGGTCCTCCTGCGATAGATAGTGGGCGTCGTTGGTGGCGATCAGCGGGAAGTCGTGCTCCCTGGCCATCCGGACGAGAGTTTTGTTGACTACGGCCTGCTCAGGAATCTGGTTGTACATGATCTCGAGAAAGAAGTTGTCCTTGCCGACGATATCCCGGTAGAGCATGGCCCGCTTGAGGGCCTCATCCTCCCGGTCCTCGAGGATAAGGGAGGGAATTTCGCCGGCGAGGCAGGCCGAGGAGACGATAAGGCCCGACCGGTACTGAGAGAGCAGCGTGTGGTCGATTCTCGGCTTGCTGTAGAAGCCCTCCGTGTTGGCGATGGAGACGAGCTTGACCAGGTTATGGTACCCCTCGTCGTTCTCGGCCAGAACCAGCAGGTGGTAGTTCTTTCCCCGCTTCTCCCTCGACCGGTGTCCGTCCGGGTCCACATACATTTCGCATCCGATGATGGGGCGGACGCCGGCCGATGTGCATCGATGGTAGAACTCCACGGCACCGTACATGGCCCCGTGGTCCGTCATGGCGACGGCGGGCATGCCGTATTCCGCCGTCTTGGCCGCCAGCTGGTCGCACCGTATGGCGCCGTCCAGCAGGCTGTACTCCGTGTGAACATGAAGATGAACAAATTGACGTGTCATCGATTCGCTCCTTGCGTTCCCCGACCCCTCGCTCTTTCACGAAGGGCCGGTCTACTGCGGTTCTTCCTCGTCGGGCGCCCGTTCCTCATCGGAATCGGCCGCCTCGCTCTCCCCTCGCTTGACCATGACGACCTCTCCGCCCCACCGCAGAACCTCTTGGACCATGCCGTCAAAAGCGACGGCCGTGTCCTCCTTCTTCGACGACGCCGGGGCAGGAGTCTGTCGCGACGCGCTCCGCTCCGGAGCGGAGCCCTCTGCTGGCTCCCACGGCCGATCAAGCGCATCCCGGCCGGCGGTCCCGAGATAGTGTGAGGGGGCGCATGGTCGCTCATCCTCTCCGCAGTGGAGCACGAGTTCGACTTCGGCGCCGAGACGTTCCTGCGCGTGGGAGAAGAGCAAGAAGGAGTTCCGCTCGATCGACAGAGCCTCGAAGGCATACCGGCGCTCTTCGGGGAACCGGATATGGAGCCTGCTTCCGGCAGCGGTCACTTCGGCGCCCGAAAGGGCGGCATACAACAGGGGCTCCTTCTCGCGGAGAATCTCCACGAGGGTGTGCCACCGCTCCTCCATGTCCGGCGTCTCGACATCAACAGAATTGTCAGCGCCGGGAAGGGCGTTGTCCGTCCCATGCCCCTCGTCCGCACTGTTCGCCGTTTCTTTTTTCCCTGCTTTCGATGCCCCTTCGTCGAAGGCGGCAGCCGTGGCGGGCGCAGGGACACCCTCTGTCGGCGGCTCCGCCGCAGGCGTCGCCATTCGGTCGCTCCCCCTGTCGGCATCGCGGTGTCCTCTCCGTTTCTTCTCCGGCGGAGCGGACACCGCCGCAGCCGCCGTTCCTTCGTGCGCGGCGGAGGGCCTTTCCGAAAGGGTCAGCTCGCTATCCTTCGCGGCCATGAGCCCGGAAAGGACGTCCGAACGGAGCCCGAGGCGCACCTGAGGGATGAGCTTCGACGTGAAGAGCATCATGGCCGACAGCTCCTCCTCTCTCCAGCGCGGACTCTCCTCGGTGAAGAAGACCTTCTCCCCCTCGGAGAGCGCCAGAGCGTCGAGGACGGGCTTGCCCCATCGCCGGACGGCCAAGAGATTTCTGAAGAGAAGAAAGAGACCCTCGACGACGCGCTGAGGGGAGGCCCCTCGCCCGAACATCTCCTCCATCATGAGGAGCGGGCGTGGCGACCCCTTTTTCAGCGCCCCGATCCACTCCTCCAGGTCCGCCGATGTCCCTCCCCCGAAGAGACGGTCCACGGCGGTCATGGTGAGCTCGCCGCCGCCGAGGGCAAGCGTCTGCTCCATCATGGATATGGCATCCCGGAGGGCGCCGTCGCTCTGCCTCGCAATCTCGCGGAGCGCTTCGTCCTCCCACGGGATGTCCTCCTTCGCGGCGATCGTCCCCAGGGTACGGGCGATGTCCTCCAGTTCGATCCGCCGGAAGGGGATGTGCTGGCATCGAGACCGGATGGTCACCGGGACCTTCTGCGGCTCCGTCGTGGCCAGAATGAAGAGGACGAAGGACGGAGGCTCCTCGAGGGTCTTGAGGAGGGCGTTGAAGGCGGCGATGGACAGCATATGGACCTCATCGATGATGTAGATCTTCCACTGGGAGGCAAAGGGGGAGAGGGCCACGTGGCTCTTCAGCTCCCGGATCTCCTCGACGCCGTTGTTCGATGCACCGTCGATCTCCACCACGTCCAGGCTCTCGCCCGACGTGATCGCACGACAGTTGTCGCACTGACAGCAGGGTTCGTATCCATCGCGCAGATCGGTGCAGTTCAGCGCCTTGGCTAGGAGGCGCGCAACGGACGTCTTGCCGCACCCCCGAGGTCCGGAGAAGAGGTAGGCGTGCCCGACTCTTTTACGCTGCAGGGCCGTCCTGAGAACGTCCACGACGATCCCCTGTCCGGCCACGTCGTCGAAGACCTGCGGCCGATATTTTCTATACAAAGAGACGGACACGTCGTTCGCTCCTTTCAGTGAGAGACTCGCCTCCACGCTCCTTCAGCGGAGGCGCTAACGAGGAAGGGAAGAAAGCGCCTCCTGTTATTCTACACTATACTCTTCGGGAGAACCGCTAGGGCATGTAGATGACCCCGGAGTGTTTCTCCTTCGCACGGTTGAGTGCATCCACCAGGGCGGCTCTGAATGTCCCGAGAGGTTCGGCGCCCTCGGGCAGGGGTTCGGCGACCACGAGGGATGGCCCGATGCGCAGCCCCTGTTTCCCGTCCCTGGCGATCACTTCGATCTCGTAGGGGACCGTCTCCATCTGGAAGAATCGATCGATCTTCTCCTTGATCTCCTCAAGACGAGCTCTGTTGGTCTCCGTCCCGGCCACGGACCAGAGGGAAGCGCCGTCCACGGTGAGCTCCAATCGTCCGTCAGCGTCGCGCACATCGGTGCGCAGCAGATGAAGGGCGTCCTTCCTCATGATGGGGATGTTCTGCTCCTTGGCCATCTGAAGGATGTACTGAACGCGCTCCTTCATCTCCGGGTGCGTCATGAAGACGCCCATATCCACGTGGGGCCGCCGCAGCTGATCGTTCTCCATGGCCTCCAGGGCGGTCACCAGCGCCGAGGGAGGGAACCCGGCCTCCACCAGTATCCTGAACCCCTCCTCGTCGGCTTCGCGTTCGAGGTCGATGCTGTAGGAGTTCGTGACAGCCGCCTGCAACAGGCTCGTGAGCATCATCGGACCCGCCGCTCCCCCCGTCGCAACCATCAGCAGAACGGCGGCTAGGGAAATCCGCGACGCCCTGGCCGTCTGGATGATGACGTGACGCCTGTCCGCGTGAACGAGCTCATGGGCGAGGATCGCCGCGACCTCGGCGTCCGTGCGCATGAAGTCCAGCATGCCCGTCGTGAAGTAGACGATGCCGCCGGGAAGGCTGAAAGCGTTGATCGTCTCCTCGCGGACGATGCGCACCTCGTAGGGCAGGGGGCGTTCCATGTAGGGGATGAATCGGGTCAAAATCATATTGAGCCGGGCGCTCTTCGCCGGATCAGCCACCCGTTCCCAGTGCTCCTCTATGGACTCCGCCGCTTTCTTGCCGAGGTTGATCTCCTTATCCAGGGCGTCGGCGGATGCCGGAGACAGAAACGAGAGGACGAAAAGGAGCGCGACGCATGAACGAGCGATTTTTCTGATGTATGGGCGGGTCATGGCGTACCTCCTGCGGGGCTTTTCCACGTTTCATACCATAATAAACGGGGACGGCGGCAGGGTAGAACGGCTGAACCGCGCCGGAAAGAGCGCTCTCGGATGGCACGACGGCCTTCGATCTCAGGAGAGACGTTCGATCTCCACGAGGGGAAGATAGCGGGTCAGGGCCTCTCTGTCGCCGATGCCCTTCCCCGGATGAACCGTGCTCTCCCAGGCTGTCGCCATGGCAAAGCGAATCGACTCCTCGACCGACATCTCCTCTTTGCGCGCCACGATCATGCCGGCGAGAAGGGCATCCCCCGCGTGAAAGATGGACCGGGCGTTTTTCCGCGCGGCCATGGCCAAAAAGGTGCCATCGCGCGAGAAGAAGACATTGCCGTAGGTCCGGTAGGACACGATGGTCCACTCCGATCCCCGGCCGTGGAACTCCGAGATCACGTCAAGGAGGGTGTCGAGGGACGTCAGGGACTTGCCCAGTACCCTGGACATAAGCCTGTGGTCGATCTTCACCATCAGGGGGACGGCCTCGAGGGCTGCGAGAAGGGGCGGGCCGGCCGTGTCCACCACGGATGGGACGCCCCGGTCCTTTGCCAGCGCAACAAAATCCCGGACGATCTCATCGGGGACGCCCGGCGGCAGGGAGCCTCCGAGCACCACCAGATCCGTCCGCTGGAGCATCATGCCGTACACCTTTCTGAGCCGGTTGAGGGAGGCGGAGGAGACCGTCGGCCCCTCCTCGGCGATCCCCGTCTCCACATTCCCCGCCTCGTCGATCACCGAGACGTTGGTCCTGGTCTCGCCGGGGATGTGGACGAAGTTCGTCGTGATCCTTCTGTTCCTCAGGGTGTTCTGAATGTACTCTCCGTTGAAGCCGGCGAGAAACCCCATGGCCGTTGAGGTATGCCCGAGCTGTTCGAGCAGCAGGGAGATGTTGATGCCTCGGCCCCCTGGCGTCCGGATGCTCCGTGTGGCCCGGAACCAGCTTCCGGGCCGGAACTCGGGGACGATGTACTCCTCATCCACGGCGGGGTTGAACGTAACGGTGAGAATCATCGCCCACCCTCCTTATCGAAGGGGACGGTTTTAAGAACGCCCGGATGGTGCAGAAACTTGGGCTCACCGATCTTCCCCGACTCGATCCGGATCATGACCGGCAGATCGGTGAGCCCAAGTTTCTGCACCATCCGGGCGTTCTTATAACCGTCCACCAGGACGACCGCCGCACCCGCCCGTTCGAAGGCCGACTCCACGTCGCCCGAGAGCTTGGCCTGCCCGGCATCGATGCTCGAGAAGAAGAGCGCCACGACCTTTTCCGGCTCCATGAGCTTCGAGTGGAGGTGCACCTGCTCGGCGATGTAGGACGATGCGCTCATGGCCGCGATGGCGCCGTCCGCCGCCGCCGTCACCACCTGGCGGAGGCTTTTGTCCCTCAGGTCGCCCGCAGCGAAGATCCCCTCGACGGACGTCTCCATCCTCTCGTTCGTCTTGATCCATCCGCCCTTGGTGGTCTCGAGAAGGCCCTTGACGGCCTCGTCATGCGGCGCCTGTCCCACGAACATGAAGACGCCGGCCACGGGCAGGTCGGATATTTCACCCGTCTTGACATTTTTGAGGACGAGGTTCTCCACCATCCCGTCGCCTTCGATCTTCTCCACAACCGAATTCCAGACCGGGACGATCTTCGGGTTGGACAGCGCCCGTTCCACGGCGGCCCTGTCGGCGCGGAACTCATCCCGTCTGTGGATGATGTAGACTTTGGAGGCGAACTTCGTCAGGTAGTCCCCCTCCTCGACGGCCGAGTTGCCGCCGCCGACGACGGCGATCTCCTCGTCCTCGAAGAACGCCCCGTCGCATACGGCGCAGTAGCTGACGCCCTGCCCGATATGCTCCGCCTCGCCCTCACAGCCGAGGCGTCTGAAGTAGGCTCCCGTCGCCACGATAACGGCCTCGGCCTCGATCTCGCCCTTGTTCGTCACGACGATCTTCGCCCCGTCGCGAACCTCGATCTTGGTCACATCGGCGTCCCGGAACTCCGTGTTGAATTTCTCCGCATGGGCCCGGAACATCGCGCCCAACTCCGGCCCGGTGGCGTGCTGCACGCCCGGCCAGTTCTCGATCTCCTCCGTTATGTTGATCTGACCACCCGCCGCGCCCTTTTCGATCAAAAGAACGTCCAGCCCGGCCCTTCTGCCGTAGATGGCCGCGGTAAGACCGGCCGGCCCTGCACCGACGATGACCAATTCCCTTTTTTCCATCCCCGTGTCCCCCCTGTCGTCGTTTCTTAAAAAATTATACACGAATCCACTGGACCATGCGAGGCACCCCCGCAAGGTCATGAACCGTCCGTTCGTGCCGCAGACCAGACAGAGGGAGGGACGACAGGGCCACCGCCTGTTGACCGTCCCCCACCTCGACCAAAACCCGGCCGCCTGGTCGGAGCGCGCCGGGCGCCCATTCGAGCAGCGCTCTGTACCACTTCAGTCCGTCGACCCCCCCGTCGAGGGCGACCATCGGCTCCCGTCGCACCTCCTCCATCAGGGTCGGAAGAAGGGCCGTAGGGATGTAGGGAGGGTTGCTGACGATCAGTGCGAGACGCTCGCCCCGCAGCGGGATGTCCCTTGGTGTGCGCGAATGCCAGAGCAGCGCTCGGTGAAGTACGTCGTGGCGCCTCATATTCCTCCAAGCGACATCGAGTGCCGACGGGCTCGCGTCCACGGCGATGCAGGAGCAGGACGGCCGTTCGATCAGCAGTGCAATGGCGATACATCCGCTTCCCGCTCCCCAGTCGAGAAAGGTACCATCGTCGGGAAGCCATTCCAGGGCGCGCTCCACGAGGAGTTCCGTCTCGGGGCGCGGCACGAGAATTTTGTCCGACATCGCAAGGGGGTGTCCGTAAAAGGCCCACTCGCCCAGAATGTACTGGAGGGGCTCTCTGGAGGAGCGGCGGGACACCATCCCGACCAGGGTGCTGCGCATCGCCTCGTCGAGGGAAAATTCCGGATGGGCCAGGAGAAAGGCGGAGGGCTGCCCGGTGGCAGAGGCGAGCAGAAGATCGGCCTCCCGGGCGGGAAAGGGAATACCTGCCCCGGCGAGGGCCGCGATGGCTCTTCGCCGTGCACTCGCCGCATCCACGCTACTCCTCCCCGAAGGTATGCAAGAGCTCCGTCTGCTCGGCCAGGGTCATGGCGTCGATGAGGTCGTAGAGGTCCCCGTCGAGGTACTGGTCGAGCTTGTACAGCGTCTCGCCGATGCGGTGATCTGTAATCCTGTTCTGGGTGAAGTTGTACGTCCTGATCCGCTCGGATCGGTCGCCGCTGCCGATCTGTCCCCGCCGCGTGGCGGCGACGGCGTCGTTCCTCTTCTGGAGTTCGAGGTCGTAGAGGCGCGCCCTGAGGTACATCATGGCCCGCGCCCTGTTCTTGATCTGCGACCGCTCATCCTGGCACGTGGCCACGATCCCCGTTGGCAGGTGCGTAATCCGCACGGCGGAGTCCGTCATGTTGACGTGCTGCCCCCCGGCGCCGCTGGAGCGGTAGGTGTCGATCTTGAGGTCCTCGGGGTTGATCTCGATATCCACATCCTCGGCCTCGGGCAGCACGGCCACAGTGGCCGTGGACGTGTGAATCCGTCCGCCGGCTTCGGTGGTGGGCACCCTTTGCACGCGATGAACGCCGCTGTCGTACTTCAGTTTACTGTAGGCGCCGTGGCCGTCGATCCGGAAGATGACCTCCTTGTACCCGCCTATCCCCGTCTCGTTATAGTCCAGTATCTCCAGTTTCCACCCCTCGCGCTCGGCGAAACGGCTGTACATCCGGAAGAGGTCCGCGGCAAAGAGCGCCGCCTCCTCGCCCCCCGCCCCGCCCCGGATCTCGACGATGACGCTCTTGTCGTCATTGGGATCCTTCGGCAGCAGCAGGATTCGCATCTCCTCCTCGAGCTCCTTGATCTGAGGCTCCTTGGCGTCGATCTCCTCATGGGCAAGGGCGTCCATCTCCGGGTCGCCCCCGTGCAACAGCTCTCTGGCTCCGTCTATGTCCTCCTGAAGTTTCCTGTACTCCCGGTACTTCGACACGATCGGCTCGAGCTGGGCGTGTTTTTTCGCAAGGTTCTGGAGCTCCTTGAGGTTTCCCTGCAGCGACGGATCGGCCATCATGGTCTCCGTCTCCTGATAGTCCTTTTCCAGTTCGGCAAGTTTTTCGATGTGACTCATTCCGCTGTCCTTTCCGTTGAGGGGGAAACGGGCCGCCCCAGGGCCGTTTCGAGGGCGCACAGGGCGACCTCGATCTGCCCCAGGGTGGGTTCCCGGGTTGTGAGATACTGAAAGCTCATGGCCGGAGCCATGAGGATCCGGCCTATTACCCCTGCGCGCGACGCGCCCTTGATTATCTCGTACGACACGCCGATCACGACGGGCAGCAACAGGATGCGGCTGCCTATCCTCCAGAGAAGGGTGCCCTGTCCGACGGCCGAAAAAACCACGATGCTCACGAGGACCACGATGAGGAGAAAGGATGTGCCGCATCGGGGGTGGATGCGGGAGCAGCGCTGAATGCTCTCCGGCGTCATGTCTGCACCCGATTCATAGGCGTGGATCGTCTTATGCTCGGCGCCATGGTAGCGAAAGACCTGGCGGATCTCCCCCCACAGGCCGATGAGCGCGACATACCCGAGAAAGACCAGGCCGCGGATAACCCCCTCCGCGACGTTTCGCCCCAGGGCGGTCAGCCCCCAGAGTTGGACGGCGACGTCTGCAAGCCAGAGCGGAAGTGCGATGAACAAGCCGACGACGGCGATGAGCGCGACGACGGTTGAGAGGACGATCTCCTTGACGGTGATGGTCTCCTCCTCGCCCACGGCGATCTGGGCCGACCTGTTCAGGGCCTTGAAGCCCACGGACATCATCTCGACCATGGAGACCACGCCGCGGAGCACGGGCAGCTTCCACGGGAGTCTCTTTGTCCTGGAGGACCCTCCCCACGTCTCGCTCTCGATCGCCCCGTCGGGCTTGCGGACGGAGAGCCCCCAACGGTCCGGCCCTTTCATGAGGACCCCTTCGATGACGGCCTGTCCCCCTATGGGCAGCCTTCTGTCCTCGCCCGCATCGCCGACGAAGAGGGCGCAGGCCGTTATTGTCATGCACCGCTTCAGGACACCATCACGCATCGTCGTGCAACAGCTCCTCCAGAGAGCCGTAGGGAGCGCCGCAGGGGGTCGCCTCGCCGCATCGTCCCGTGAGGACGCAGGAGGGCCCCGCCGTATCGAAGAGAAGCGGCGCCTCCTCGCGGACGAGCAGCAGCATCTTTCTGGCCAGTGCCCTGATCTCCCACTGGGCCCGGCGACAGAGACGGACCGTAAAGAAGTGGTGCAGCTCCCGGGCGTTCATGGTCATGACAAGCCGGGTGCTCCATCCGTGGGGCAGGATGAACCGCGCGTCCTCCTTCGGGATCCCTCGCGCTACCATTTGGGTATACAGCCCGTGGGCGTCGCGAACCGCTTCGGCAAAACGCGACCGCAGCTCCTCATCGGCTTCGATGGACGGGGGGACGATCACGTCCGGTTCGGTCATGGACACGTACCTTTGGCTCTGCTGGCTGAAGGAGGCGATGCGGTGCCGCACGAGCTGGTGGGATGCCACCCTGCTGAGTCCATCCACAGCAAAGGTGAAGGAGGCATGTTCAAAGGGGGAAAAATGGCCGCTCTTCCGCAGATGGCGAAGAAGGCCTTTGACCTTCTCGGCGGACTCCGACTGCACAAGGTCCACAGCAGAAACGTCACTGTAACACAGCCTTGCTGCCGCTGCCACAGTGACGTCCGGCGAAGGGGTCCGCGCTAAGAGAATGACGCTGCACGACATACAGACTCCTCCCGTCTTGTCGGCGATGCCCCCTCGGTCACGAGGGAGCCCGCGCTAGCCGTCGAACTCGGAGAGAGACAGGACGCGTCCTCTCGCCTATTCGCTCTCTTCCTTCTTCTGGCCGTAATTGATGCCCTCGTACTTCTTCTGGAACTTCTCGAGCTGGCCGGCCTCCGTCATCACGCGGCCGCCCCGTTTGCCCGTATAGAAAGGGTGGCAGGCCGAGCATACGCCCACCCGGATCTCCTTTTGCGTCGACCTCGTCTGGAAGCTGTTGCCGCACGCGCAGGTCACCGTGCACTCTTCATACTTGGGATGAATTTCCTTCTTCATCGGACCGCACCTCCAAATAAACATGGCATCGAACAAGGGATTAGGTTACCACAGGACTCCATCGGACGCAAGCGTCCGATGGGAAGGAGCGCAGGGGTCGAAACTTCGCTGATCAGAGGTGCATCACCCCGAGGCCGCATCGTTCGTGGTGCGCTACGGCATGGTAGGCCGTATCGCCCATGATCGCCACGGATATCCATTTCGTGTTTCGCACGATGGCGATCTTCGCCCCCACGCTCGCCTCGAGGAGTCCGGCGGGCAGGAAGCCCTGCAGAGCCTCGTGTGCGGCGTGCATGAGCGCATGCATCTCGCACTGCTGTTTTTCCACCACGTTCGCGTTCAGCGACGCACCGACAAGAGCCCTGGTGATCTTGGCGGGAAGCTCTCCTACCAGCCCGCCTACCTCCGTAGCGACAGCCCGCCACCCGATGGACGCCAGGCTCTTCTTCAGTTCGGCCTCCGCGTCGCCCGACGTGGTTGCAGCCAGGAGAAGGGCTGTCCTGCCGATTTGATCCTCGCTGGTCACCGTCATGGTGGCGACAATAGCCAGAGGACGAAGGTCCGGTTCCGATTCATCCCGGAGCAACCCCTTCACGCCGCTGGCAACGGTCGACTCATGCCTCTCCTCCCGCTCGTCGGGAACCTCCGTGGCTTCATCGATCAGGACCTGCTCTTCGTGCTCGCTGAATATCCTCTTCCATATCAATTGGGTGGGGACACCCCTCTCTCGTCTTCACGCATTCAAAAACGCAAAGACATTGGTACAGTATTTTGGTGCTGTACATCGACATACTTTTATAAAAAAACGTTATTGTATTATAACGCGTTTCATGACCATCTTTCAATCATCTATTCGGGAGCGCTGAAAGGCGTGGCGCGCCTGTCCAAGGGAAACGCATCGGCGCCTCTGTTCGCTCGGATTGTCGCATCAAGCACCTATGTCTCGGGCTTCTCCGACGAACCGGATCGTTCTCTTCCGAGAAAGATGGAAAGCGCATCGCGCCAGACTTCGGCGGTCATCTTCGGAGACTGTCCGTTGAGCCAGTCGGAGCGCCCGCCCCCTCTCGCTTCCAGGGTGGGGGACTCTCTCAGGAAGGTCGAGAAGTTGCGGTCCACATCTTTTCCGGCGTACAGAAGAAACTCGTCTCGCTCCTCTCTTGGAAGCAGTACGAGGACGATCGCCTGCGGGTGCTCGTCGGACCAGCGCTTTGCCGAGGCGGCAATCAGGTCTTTCGTGAAACCAGGCAGGACCGCGACGTGGAGGGGGTACCCTGAAATGGTCAGCTCATCCCAGGGGAGGCTCAGGAGGGGCGCCATCCGTTCGATGGCTTTCGTCAGAGCCCCGTTCTCCTCCTGCAGTCGGGCGAACACATCCTCCACCTGGCCGAGGGGACACCCTATCCGACGCACGAGCCGTCTGGCGACGGCGCTGTACTCCCCCTTCGCCGCCTTGCCCTCCACGGTGAATTTGACCTCCCACTCCGGCGCCGTCCCCTTATACCCCGTCACAAAGAGGTCGCCCACCTCGTCCGTTGACAGCACATGGCTTCCGGAACAGGCGATGACATCGAAGTCGGGGATCCGAACGACACGAATCGCGTCGGCTTCGATGCGGGCCCAGTTCGCCTTCAATCCGGACAGTTTTTCCGCCTCCCCCTTCGGGAACACCTCCGTCACCACCGGTCGTCTCTCGGCGACGATCTCGTTGGCTCTCCTCTCCGCCTCCAGCAACATGGTCCAGTCCATCTCTCCGGCAAAGGTCACGAATATGGCGCTCTCCTCGGCGGCCACGGCCACCTTGTGCACATGAAGCCCTTCATGGTCGGACTCGAGCACTCGGGAGAGAATATGCTCGCCGGTGTGCATTCTTGAGAACAGGCGATGGCGATCTTCATCAACGACGGCGCGAACGGCCATTCCCGGAAGAGGTATCCCCTTCGTCGCCCTCCCGGAGAGAATCACCCGTCCGTCCCGCACCTCCGTGTCGTCGACGATGAACTGAAAGCCCTCGGCGCTCAACGCCCCCGAGTCCCCGGGCTGGCCGCCTCCGGAGGGGTGAAAGGACGTACCGGGTACCGTGAGGGCAAAGCGCCGCTTCTTCTCGTCCAACGGCGCCACCGACTCTATTATGCTCTCGTTCGCCATGGAATCATCGCCTCTCTTGCGATCCATCGGGGGGCGCCCGCACTACCACAAAGGGCAACACGACCTCCGGTGATATCTCCTGACGGCCTGATTATATCAGCCATATCCTGGAAGAGAACAGCGATGAAGATGCCCTTCAGCTCGCGGAGCATAGCTCTTCACTACGAAATACCCCTTGCAGAATCGTACGATTGCCCTATATTTAGGATGGTGTTCCCAGGGTCGCCGACGACGAACCGGGATACCCATACAGACATAAACCGAAGGGGTTGTTGCGGGTGAGCATCGATTTGATGAGAGAGATCAAGCTCTACGAGTATCAAAAAAACGGGGTCTTCGAGGAGGCCGTTCAAAAAGCGGTGAAGCGGTGCAAAGAGGACTTCATCAGCCACTTCAGCAGATTGTCGAGCCTGGAACACTATCGCGTCGAGAGCTCCGACTACTCCTTTTTCCTCGTAAAACCAAGAGACGACGAAGCCCCGAGGATTCGCATGACGTTCATCATCCCGGACAAGCCCCTCCCCTACAACCTCATGGAGATCCGGCTCGAGACGGAGGGCATCCTGTCCCAGCAGGACAAAGCCTTCGTCGTGAAGTACGTCTTCTCAGACTTCTACAAGGACGAACGAAACCGCCTTCCCGAAGAGGTGCTCTACAACTTCGTCGACGAGGAAGGGAACGTTCTAGGGGACTTCCCGTCCATCCTGCGATACTACTTCTACTACAGGTAACGCACGAGACCAGAGAAGAACTTTCTGCGACACAACCGGACTGAGTCGGTGTGTCGACGGAGTGAGCGCATCACGGACACGTGGCTGCATACAGACAACAAAAGGCCTCCCGGGATAATCGGGAGGCCGTACATTCAGTGGCGCGCCTGTGGCGATTCGAACGCCAGACCCTCGGCTCCGGAGGCCGATACTCTATCCGCTGAGCTACAGGCGCTTTCGTGGTTCAAAAAACACAGATCATTCTACCCTTCAAACGAGAGGCCGTCAAGAAAGGCTGCCGGAAAAGAGAAGGGGCGCTCGCTATCGCCTGAAGGTGACGATCGTGACGCCGAAGCCGCCCTCGGACGCCTCGCCGAGGCGGTAGGATTCCACGTATTTCAACGAGGCGCACAGAGCATGCACCTCTCGGCGGAGAATGCCCTCACCCCGCCCGTGGATGACCGTGACTTGGGAGTATCCGAGCCGCATGGCGGCGTCGAGGTACCGCTCCACTATGGGGATGGCCTCCTGTACGTTCATCCCCCGCACCATGACCGACGGCGGGACCATGTCCGGAGCGGGACGAGGCCGTTCCTGGGGGATGGACACGCTCTTCGGTTTCTTCTCCGTCGCCGTCAGCTTTCTGGCGTCCACCTCCATCTTCATGGCTCCGGCGCGCAGCGTCGCCTTTCCGCCACGGATGGCCTCAATGGTCCCCGCGATATCCGTCCCCGCGATCTGTGCGGTCATGCCCACGGCCGGCACAAACTCCTCGCGTACCGCCGATTTCAGGAGCCTCGCCTCCTGACGTTTCTCCAGCTTTTTCCGCACGTTGCGCACCGCGTCACCTTCCTCACGAATGCTGCGATGAGCTGCGGACTTGGCCGCATCCTCGAGTCTTCGGATCAGCGATCGGCTCGACTCCTCGGCCTGTTCGAGAAGAGTGGCCGCCTGTCGTTCCGCCTTGGCGAGGATGGCATCGCTCTTGTTTTCCAGCTCCCGCGTCTTTATGCCGTACTGCTCCCGTTCTTCGCTCAAGACTCTTCTCAGGTGGGCGAGCTCGGCTTCCTCCCTGTCGAGCCAGGCCTTTCGCTCGTTCAGCTCGGCGATGAGCTCCTCCACCGGCACGTCCTGCTCACTGAGGACCGATCGTGCCGACTCGATGATCGCGCCCGGCATGCCGTACCGCTGAGCAATGAGCAGGGCGTTGCTTCTGCCCGGCACGCCGAGGAGCATGCGATAGGTGGGTGAGAGCGTCTCTCCGTCGAACTCCATGCTGGCCGTCTCGACGCCCGGGGCAGTCAGGGCGTACTGCTTCACGGGGTTGTGGTGGGTCGTCGCGAGGGTGAGGCCTTTTTCCCTGGTCAAGGCCTCGAGGATGGCGATGCCGAGGGCCGCTCCCTCCTGAGGGTCGGTCCCCGCCCCCAGTTCGTCGAGGAGGATGAGGGAGGACCGGTTCGACTGGTCCAGGATGGTGATGATGTTCTTGACATGGGCGCTGAAGGTCGAGAGATTCTGTTCGATGCTCTGTTCGTCACCGATATCGGCGTAGATCGAGCCGATGTCCCCGACCACCGAGTCCTCTCCGGCCGGGATGGGCAGCCCGCACCAGGCCAGATACACGCACACGCCGGCGGTCTTGAGGACCACCGTCTTGCCTCCTGTATTCGGTCCCGTGATGACGAGGCTGCGGTACCGATCGCCGCACTTGATGTCCACAGCCACGGCGTTCTCCCCGAGAAGAGGGTGTCTGGCCATCTTGAGTGAGAAGAGGGTCCTGCGCACATATTGCGCAAGTTTCCATCGCTTCTTCTTCATGATCTCCGCCGCGCCGTAGAAGAGATCGAGGTCCCCGAGGGCGGACTGAGCTTCAGTGATGGCGTTGATTCTCGCCAGGACTTTTGCCGTGAGGGACCGGAGGATGCGCTGGACCTCATCCTGTTCGTCCCGCGCCGCGAGGGCTATCCGGTTGTTGATCGGGACCAGGGCCGATGGTTCCATGTAGACCGAATTTCCGGAGCCCGACCGGTCCGTGACCGTCCCCGGAAAGCGGGACATCTGGTCCTGGCGGACGAGGAACACGAAGTGACCGTTTCTGAAGGCCACTACTTTTTCCTGGAGCATCTGGGCGAAGGAGGGCGTATCCAGAAGAGCCTGGACCGTCCGCCGAATCTGCCGTTTCAGCGACTCGAGCGTCTGACGGATCTCCGCGAGCTCCGGCGTCGCTGAATCGTAGAGCCGGCCGGCGTCGTCCAGGACGCCGAGGGCGTCGATCTCCTCGGAGAAATCGCGGATCCTCCTCGCCTGCCCCTCGAAGAGCGGAAACTCCGCCTTGTTGGCGGCGAGGCGCTCCCGCGTCGTCCGTGCAAGGCCGAGAAAAGCTCCTACGGCAACGAGCTCCTCGCCTGAGAGAAAGCCCGACGCGGCGGCGGTTTGCACCACGGGGACAATGCACCCAACCCGCGCGTTCCAGGGCCACTCGCCGTATTTGTCCCGGCAGGACACGTAGCTCCTGAAGAGCTCCACACGCTCTTCAAGAGCCGGTAGGTCCCCCTGAGGCCGGAGATGCTCCAGGGCGAAGAGGCCAAGGTCGCCCCGGACTTCACGGGCGAAAATGGCGAGGATTTTCGGAATATCGAAGATGCGGGTCGTCTCTTCCCTATACTCCATCGATTGTTTCAGGCGCGTTTTGGGAGGGACTGTCGCCGGGCACGAGGATATTCATGAGTCCCCCTCTCGGGAAGAGCCCATGGCGCTCGAGGAAGGACTGCACCGTCGGCCAGGCCCTCTCCGTGTACTCCATCACCATGCTCTGCCTCATCCACTCCGTCGGGACGACGGCACCGTACACGAAGAGCACGAGGACGATGACCTTGAGGGCGCCGGCGGCGAGCCCGAGCATTCGGTCCGCAAGGGTCAGAGAGGTGAACTTCAGGAAGGCCTTCACCATTCGGCAGACCAGAGTGGCCGTGATGACAGCAGCAACATAGAGCAGAACCATGGCAAGCAGGAGGACGAGCGTCTCGTTCCCCGTCGTCCAGAAGGACCGGATCAGCGCCGCCAGGGCTCCGGAGTACTTCCACGCGAGGAAGACGCCGCCGATCACGCCCAGGAGGGAGAAGAACTCCCCCGAAAGACCGCGGAGAAGCCCCCGCACCATGAAGGTCACAGCCACGAAGGCGATGACGATGTCGAATATCTGGGCGAAATTCAAAGTCTTCCCTCCTCTGCAGTTCCCATGGCCTGCCCGAGCCGCGAACCGATCTTGTCCAGGGTCCAGGCAAGCTGAAGGCAGGACAGAAGCAGGACCTGCTCCTGGTCGAGGCCGTCGGCGAACTCGTCGGCCACCTCGGACATGATGCCGGACACCCGGGCAAGGGTATCGTCATCCAGGGCAGTCTCGAGAAAATAGGCTTTCTTGCCCACCCGGACGGGCACCTCCCGTGGCAGAGTCCGGTTGAGACGCATCGTCAGCCCCTCCTCCCCTCCCCGGGTTGCGGCGGCGCGGAGTGCCCCTCTGCGCCAGCCTCGGGGACAAGGGTGCTGAGTTTCTTGTACAACGCGCGAAGCTGCCCCTCCATCTGCTCCTTCTCCTTTTTCGACGTGAGCCGTTCGCGTTCCGCCATCTCAAGGGCACGCTGCCCCTCTTTCGCCGCCCGTATGGACTCGAGGTCCTTCTCCGAACACTTCGCCTTGAGATCGTTCACCTGCGCCCGGAGCTGATCGTGCTCCGTCTTCAGCGCAGCGATGGTCCCGGCGATTTTATCGACGAGTTCTTCGATGTTGGCAATGGTCATTGACCGCACTCCCCTTTCTCCCGAGCAAAACAGCGGGAAACACCTTCCGTGATGGACATGAAGCAACTAAAGGCGGTCGAAACACACCGTCGGATTCCGGAACTTCGGAGGGTACAGAGAATATGATACCAGTTTTTTTACAGACGGGAAAAGACGCGAGGAGACCCAGTCGAGGAAGCGGTCATAGAAAAGGTCTCTGCCGCATCGGGCGGCAGAGACCTAAAAGAGCTGCGATGGAAGGGAATCTATTGGCCGAGAGCGCCTCTCGCCTGTTCCGTCAGCTTCCGGAACGCGGGCATGTCGTTGATCGCGAGCTCCGAGAGCATCTTCCTGTTGATGCCGATGCCCGCTTTCTTCAGGCCGTTCATCAGGACGCTGTAGGAGAGTCCTTCGGACCGCGACGCCGCGTTGATCCTCGTGATCCACAGCCGGCGAAAATCTCTTTTTTTGCGTTTTCTGTCGTTGTACGCCCTCGAGAGGGAGTGGAGATAGGCCTCCCTGGCCTTTCGATAGACGTTCTTCTTCTGGCCCCAGTACCCTTTTGTGATGCTGAACAGCTTTTTGCGCTTTCTATCGCTTGCACTACCGCCCTTGACGCGGGGCATGGCAGGTCACCTCTTTCATGAATATATTCGTTCTCCCTTACGCGTAGGGGAGCAGCTTCTTCATGTGGTCCATCAGCGTGCAGTCAACATACCCCGTTTTACGCAGTCTTTTCAGACGTGTGGGCGATTTGCACGTGAGCAGATGGCCCCGTCCCGCCTTTCTGTATGCAAGCTTTCCCGAACCCGTCGCAGAAAACCGTTTCTTCGCCCCTGAATGGGACTTCAATTTCGGCATGACACTGTCCTCCTTCCCCATACCCTTCGGTAGATCCCCCGTTTGCGGGGTACATATCTTGTACGATCGGGAGTCACTCCGTTACTGGCACCGGCGTTGGCGTTGGAACGGCCGCGGCTGGTTTCGCCTTCTCCGCCGGTTTCGGCTTCTCCGCTTTTGGCGCGCTCTTCGGCTGGGGCTGGTTGATGGGCGTCAGCATGATGCGCATGTATCGCCCCTCCATCCGGGGATCGCCCTCGCTCTTGCCCAGTCCCTCGCATTCGGCGATAACCCGGGAGAGCACCTCCGTTCCCTTGCCGAGAAAGGCCATCTCCCTCCCCCGGAAGAACACCGAGACCTTCACTCTGTGCCCATCCTCGAGGAAGCTCTTTATGGCCCGCACCTTGAAGTCGTAGTCGTGTTCGTCGATCTTCGGACGCATTTTTATTTCCTTCATGGTCTGGACCTTCTGTTTCTTCCGCGCGTCCTTCTCTTTTTTCTGGAGCTGGTACCGGTACTTCCCGTAGTCCAGAATCCTGCACACGGGGGGCGATGCCTGAGGGGCGACCTCGACAAGATCAAGAAGCCTCTCTTCGGCCATGCGAATAGCCTCCGCCGTGGGAGTCAGTCCGATCTTGACGCCTTTTTCATCGATAAGGAGGACATCCTTGACCGTGATCTCTTCGTTGACCCTCGGATCGCCATCGTCTTTTCGTGCTACTATAGCTTTTCACCTCCTGAACATGATGGAAAAGGGCCGATGGTCACGCCACCGGCCCCCCACAACATCTGAGAGTATCTCTGAGACCGGGCGACAGGGAAAATCGCGCGGTGAGAGGGTGGCCCCTCTGCTTGACCCTATTTAACCTAAGCAATATACCACAAGCGCCGCCGCGATGCAAGCCGCGGGGTCATTTACCCCTTCAGGGGGGAGAACTCGTCCTCCAGGACCTTTCTGAACTCTCCCATGGACATCAGCCCGAGGTCGCCCTTGCTCCGCTCCCTCGGCGCCACGCCGTCGGCCTCCCGCTCCTTTTCGCCGAGGACGAGCATGTACGGGAGCTTCTGGGTCTGCGCATCCCGTATCTTCTTCCCGAGCTTCTCGTCCCGCTCGTCCACCTCGACGCGCACCCCCCAGGACGAGACCTCGGCGGCAACGGCCCTGGCATAGTCGAAGAAGTCGGACGAGATGGGCAGGACCTTGACCTGCACGGGTGCGATCCAGTAGGGGAACGCACCGGCGAAGTTCTCGATCAGGATGCCGAAGAACCGTTCGAGGCTGCCGAGGACCGTCCTGTGGAGCATGACGGGGCGGTGTTCCTTGCCGTCGGCCCCTACGTAGGTCAGGTCGAACTTTTCGGGCATCTGGAAGTCCAGCTGGATGGTGCCGCACTGCCAGGTCCGCCCGATGCAGTCCTCGAGATGGAAGTCGATCTTGGGGCCATAGAACGCCCCGTCGCCCGGGTTCAGCTTATAGACGGAGTTCGTCTCCTCGAGAGCCTGTCGGAGCGCCTCTTCCGCCTCATGCCACTGCTCCTCCGCGCCCATGGAGTTGTCGGGCCTGGTGGAGAGCTCCACGGAGTACTTGAAGCCGAAGACGTCGCTGTAGATGAACCGGCAGAGGTCCATGATCCCCTTGATCTCGTCCTTGACCTGGTCGGGCCTGCAGTACAGGTGCGCGTCGTCCTGGGTGAAGCACCGCACCCGCATGAGCCCGTGCAGGACGCCGCTCCGTTCGTGACGGTGCACTATGCCCAGCTCGGCGTTGCGCATGGGGAGATCGCGGTAGCTCCGCAGCTGCGTCTTGTAGATCAGCATTCCGCCGGGGCAGTTCATCGGCTTTATGGCAAAGGGCTGCTCGTCGATCTCCGTGAAGTACATGTTGTCCCGGTAGTGGTCCCAGTGCCCGGAGCGGATCCAGAGATCGCGGTCGAGGATGAGGGGCGTCCTGATCTCCTGATACCCTCGCTTGGTGTGCTCCCTGCGCCAGAACTCCGTCAGGGTGTTGAGGATGACCATGCCCTTGGGATGGAAGAAGGGGAACCCCGGCCCCTCGGGCTGCAGGCTAAAGAGGTCCAGCTCCTTGCCCAGGCGTCGATGATCCCTGTTCTTCGCCTCCTCCACCCTGTGCAGGTACGACGTGAGGGCGTCCTCGTCGGCAAAGGCCGTGCCGTAGACTCTGGTGAGCATGATGTTCTTCTCGTCGCCCCGCCAGTAGGCGCCGGCCATGGAGAGAAGTTTGAAGTGCCGGATATAGGAGGTGTCGGGGACATGGGGCCCACGGCAGAGGTCGGCGTAGTCGCCCTGGGAGTAGAGCGTGACGACCGGCTCCTCAAGGTCCGAGATGATCTCCTGTTTGTAGGGATCGTCCTTCTCCTTGAAGTAGGCCAGAGCCTCCTCTTTGCTCATCTCCTTCCGGAGGACCGGGGTGGCCCTTTTGGCGAGGCGGCGCATCTCCCGTTCGATGGCCGGAAGGTCTGCCTCGGTGATGGTCCCCGGGATCTCCATGTCATAGTAGAAGCCGTCCTTGATCGACGGGCCGACGCCGTAGCGCGTACCGGGGTAGAGCGACGACACGGCCTGGGCCATGAGGTGGGCCGCCGAATGGCGAAGAATGTCCAGCCCCTCCTCCGACGATGCCAGGATGGGCTCTACGGTCCCTCCCTCGGAGAGGACCGCCCCGAGGTCCACGTTCTTTCCGTTGACCTTCGCCGCCACCGCTCCTTCGAGAAGCCCCAGCTGCGCGAGGACCTCCTTCGCCGTGGCCGATTCGTACTGAACTCTTTTTCCGTTTGCCCCCACACCCTCGAACATTCGATTCCCTCCTTGAGATATGAAAAAGCCCACGGATCTCCAATTTGGAGACGACGTGGGCTGCCGTGGTTCCACTCCAGTTCCGCCTCTGAACGACGAGGCGCTCTTTCCCGCTGTACGGGGCGGAACCCCGACGCCTTCTCCCGAGCCTTCGGGCTTTTCGGCGTCCGCTCAAGGACGGTCTTCGGAACTGCTCCCCAGAGGGCCTTTCAGCCTGGAGCCCTCCTCTCTGGGAAGGAGCGGTGTTCGTACTCTTCCTCTCATCGCGCGTCCATATTATCTGTGCATCTTATACCCCCGGGGTCGCTCCTGTCAACAGGTCCCCGTGCTGCCGAACCCTCCCGCGCCCCGTTCCGATTCATCGAGCTCGTCGCTCTCCTCCCACTCCACTCGGGAGACGGGCGCGATCACCATCTGCGCTATCCGGTCGCCGCAGCGGATCTGGAAGGGGTCGAGGCCGAGGTTCACGAGGAGCACCCGTATCTCTCCCCGATAGTCGCTGTCGATCGTCCCCGGCGCGTTCAGGATGGTCACCCCATGTCGGATGGCCAGTCCGCTTCTCGGGCGGACCTGAGCCTCGTATCCGACGGGAAGTTCCATATACAGCCCCGTGGCGACGCTCGCCCGTTCCCCGGACTCTATAACGGCGTCCTCCGCCGACCGGATATCCACCCCGGCCGAAAAAGGCGTCCCGTAGGCTGGCAGGGGGAACTCCTTCGCCCGCCCCTGCCGCACCAGACGAACACGGACGGTCACGGAAGCTACTCCCGCCCGCCTGAGGAGTGGCGCCGTGGCGCCCCCCGTCGGTCTCCCCTCTCGACGCGGTCCCCGCGATCCTGGTGGGACGGCGGACGGCTGCGCCCCGGTGCCCTCGGCTCGTCCTTGCACGTTGCCGCCAGGACGGCTATGGCCGCGTCACGCGCCTTCTCGCTCTCGATGACGTCTCCCAACCCCTCGGCGACGATGCGCTGCTCATTCTCGAGTATCCGTCGCCTCGTGAGGTTGACCCGTCCCATGTCGTCGATCTCCTTGACCATCACGAGGACCTTGTCCCCCGGCTTGAGGACGTCGTCCACCTTGGGAACCCGGTGCGTGCTGATCTCGCTCACGTGGAGCAAGCCCTCCTTGCCGGGGAGGCACTCGACGAAGGCTCCGAAGGTCATCAGCCGCGTCACCGTGCCGTAATAGACCTCGTTTGGCTCCAGATCCTTGGTCAGTCCGCGGATGATGGCAAGGGCCTCGTCCACCTTTTCCTGCGTCGGTCCGCCGATCTGGATGGCGCCCGAGTCCTCCACGTTGATCTTCACGCCGGTCTTCTGGGTGATGCCGCGGATGACCTTGCCGCCGGGGCCTATGACGTCCCGGATCTTCTCGGGGTCGATGGTCGTCATGAAGATTCGCGGTGCGTTGGGCGAGAGGGAGGCCGCCGTCGGAATGGCCTCCTCCATCTTGTCGAGCAGGATCATCCGCGCGGAACGGGCCTGGGAGAGGGCCTGCTCAAGGATATGCCGCGTGATGCCGCCGGCCTTGTTGTCCATCTGCAGAGCCGTCACGCCGTCCCTCGTCCCCGCGACCTTGAAGTCCATATCGCCGAAGTGGTCCTCCAGACCCTGGATATCGGTGAGGATGGCCACCTTCTCGCCCTCCTTGATCAGTCCCATGGCGACGCCCGCGACGTGTTTCTTGATCGGGACGCCCGCGTTCATGAGCGACAGACTGCCGCCACAGATGGATGCCTGGGAGCTCGAGCCGTTGGATTCAAGGATGTCCGACACGACCCGCATGACGTAGGGGAACTCCTCCTCGCCGGGGATGAGCGGACGGAGCGCGCGCTCGGCAAGAGCGCCGTGCCCTATCTCCCGTCGGCCGGGGCCGCGCATGGGGCGCACCTCGCCCACGGAGAAGGGCGGGAAGTTATAGTGCAGGATGAAGCGCTTCGCCGGTTCGTCCTGCTTCAGCCCGTCCAGGATCTGATCGTCGACGCCCATCATGCCCAGCGTGGTGACGACGAGGGCCTGGGTCTCCCCTCGCGTGAAGAGCGCCGAGCCGTGCACCCTGGGCAGCACGTCCGTCTCGCAGGTGATTTTCCGCAACTGGTCCATCGCCCGCCCGTCGGCCCGGACGCCTTCGTTCACGATGAGCGAACGCATCGTCCCCTTGACGAGCTCGTCGATGGAGGCGGCGATATAGTCGCCGCTCGCGGGGTAGGCCTCGGTGAAGTGCTCCAGGGCCTTTTCCCGCGCCGAAGCGATCTTCGTCTCCCTCGCCTTTTTCTCGTGGATCAGCACGGCCTCGCGGATCTCGCCGCCGAGGGACGAGCGAATCCACTCCTCGATATCGGGGTAGGCCATCGGGCCGGGGACGACCATTTTCTCCTTCCCGACGGCGGCGCGCATCTCGTTGAACAGGTTCACCAGCTTCATGATCTCCCGCTGGGCGAGGTCGAGGGCGTCCACGAGCAGCTCCTCAGAGACCTCTTTGGAACCGCACTCCACCATGGTGATGCCGTCGGCGTGCGCCGCAACGAGAAGGTCGAGCTCCGAATCGAGCATCTCCTCCTCAGTCGGGTTCACGACCAGAGCGCCCTCCCGGTAGCCGACCCGGACGGCCCCCACGGGACCGCCCCAGGGGACGTCGGAGATCGACAGAGCCGCCGACGCGGCGTTGATGCCGAGGATGTTGGGCGGGTTGATCTGGTCGACGGAGAGCACGGTGGCCACAACGTGGACATCGTGCCGCATCGTCTCGTCGAAGAGGGAGCGGATCGACCGGTCGATGACCCGGGAGCTCAGGATGGCCGTCTCCGAAGGACGCCCCTCCCGTTTGATGAACCCTCCGGGGATTTTCCCCGCCGAATAGAACCGCTCCTCGAAGTCCACAAGGAGAGGAAAGAAGTCGATCCCCGTCCTGGGCTTATCCGTTATGCACGCCGTAGCGAGGATGGACGTCTCGCCGTGCCGGGCCACAACTGCCCCGTTCGCCTGTTTCGCGACCTTCCCCGTGGAGAACGTCATGGGGTGCGCGCCTATCTGGACCGTAAACGTTTTTTCCATATTCTCTTTTTTTCCTCCTCTTTTTATATGCGAAGTAAGGATACCACAAAGCGCACAAAAAAAGTGCGAGGACGTCTTCCGTCCCCGCACGAACCTAGGCCGCCTCTAATGTCTCAGCCCGAGTTTCTCGATGAGTGCGCGATATCTGTTGAAGTCCTTGTCCCTCAGGTATCTCAGCAATTTTCTCCGTCGTCCGACCATCTTCAGGAGCCCGAGGCGCGAGTGGAAGTCCTTCTTGTGGGTCTTGAGGTGGTCCGTCAGGTCACGGATCCTTTTCGTCAACATCGCGACCTGGACTTCCGGGGACCCCGTATCGCTCTCGTGGGTCTTGTACTCCGATATGATGCCCTGCTTCTCGTCCCGTTCCAACATGTCACCTTTCACCTCTGCCTGAAAAATCCCGTGACACAGAAGGCGCTACGCGCTGATCCGAGTCAGGGTCCACTGAATAGTACCATCTCCACAGAAAGAAAGCAATGCGGCCTCCTCCCATTGCACCGTGTCTTCTGAGGTATCCGGGGCGCTCGACAACCCGCGGCGGCTGTGTTTTAATCGGAGCACAGGTACACCTCGCCACTCTCCAGCGGGAAAGGAGCGTCCAAATGTCCGTTCTCATCATAGACGACAACAAGGACCTTGTTCAGATCCTCGCCGAGGGGCTTGCCCGGAGCGGCCAGACCGTCGGCCGGGCCTACTCTGCCGAAGAGGGGCTCGAGGCGCTGGCCGTGTCGGAGTTCGGGTGCATCGTCCTGGACATCATGCTGCCGGGGATGGACGGCCTTCAGATGCTCGATCGGATTCGTTCGGACGGCAGCGACATCCCCGTCCTGATCCTCTCCGCCAGAGCGACGGTGGAGGACATCCTCTCGGGCTTCGAGCACGGGGCCGACGACTATCTCACAAAGCCCTTCGACCTCAGGGAGCTGATCGCCCGGGTCCAGGCTCTTCAGAGGAGGAGCTCGAAACCGCGCCCTTCACCCATCGTCTGCGGCGCACTCCGGCTGGACCCCGTCACACGGGAGTGTCGGTGGAACGACAGGCTGCTCCCTCTTCGGCGCAAGGAGTTCGATATCCTCGAACTCCTCCTGAGCCACGAGGGCGAGGTTTTCACGCGGGAGCGCATCGTGGAGACCCTGTGGAAAGGGAAAACCATACAGCGAAGCAACATTGTGGACGTCCACATCAAACACCTTCGGGACAGCCTGCACGCCGTCCAGTGCGATACGCTCATCACGACGATCCGGGGCGTGGGGTACAAAGCCTCCTGCCCGACGGGCTGACCCCACCTCCGAATTGCAAGCACCCCGTGCGAATGGCGGCTCAGCGTCCCGAACGATGTGCGGGTCATGAAGCCGGTATCAAGGGCGTTCGCCAGGTCCGTCAACTTCGGTCCGGGAAGAATGTGTCTATGGCCTGATAATGCAATGAGACGGCTCCGCCCTTCGAAAAACGCGAAAGAGCCCGCCCTGACCTCAGGGCGGGCTCTTCTGCGTGAACCGGTCAGTTCTCAGGCCTGATGGAGACGAAGAACGTCCTGCCATCCCGCCATATGAGCAGCACGGTGGACGAACCCTTTTTCGTCGCGATCTTGTCCAGCGACTGGGCGCCGGTTACTCGCTCGCCGTTGACCTCGAGCAGGATGTCGTTCGTCCGGATGCCTGCCCTCTGGGCCATGGAACCATTTTCCACCGAGAGGACGGCCACTCCGTCCCGATTCTTCAGCTTCAACTCCCGCTGCATCTGCTCCGTGACCGGACCGACCTCTATCCCGAGGGATTTGAGCGCCTGCGACCCGCCCGTTCCGGCGGCGCGGACCGAGCCCTCGCTGCCCGGGACCTCGCTCAGGACCACGTCCACCGTCTGCGTCCTTCGCTGACGTACCAGTTCGATGGTCACCTTGTCGCCCGCAAGCTTCTGACGGACCTTCGCCACGAACTCCTGCGGATTCTTTACCTTTTCGCCGTTGACGGACAGAAGCACGTCACCCCGTCGGATGCCCGCCTTGTCGGCGGGAGAGTCCTGTACCACGTCGCCGACGATCGTGCCCGTCTCCTCCTTCACCCCGTACGCCTCGGCGAAGTCCTTGGTGAGAGGCTGTATGTAGACGCCGAGCCACCCTCTCTTGACCTCGCCGAACTTGATGAGGTCGTCCATAATCTGCTTGGCCATGTTGATGGGAACCGCGAAGCCGATGCCCTGGGCAAAGGGGATGATGGCCGTGTTGATCCCCACGGCTTGCCCCTGGAGATCGATGAGCGGTCCGCCGCTGTTGCCCGGGTTGATGGCCGCGTCCGTCTGGAGGAACCCGTCAAAGTTGACGTCGCTGGCGTGCACGCTCCTGTTCTTCGCCGAGATGACGCCCACGGTGACGGAGTGCTCCAGGCCGTAGGGGTTCCCGATGGCGACGACCCACTCGCCCACCTCCGTCTTGTCCGAGTCGCCGAGCTCGAGGAAGGGGTAGTTGTTTCCCTCGATCTTGAGGACGGCCAGGTCAAAGGTGGGATCCTTGCCCAGCACCTTTGCGTCGCGGGTCTCCCCGTTCGAGAAGGTGACCGTTATCTTGTCGGCCTTCTCCACCACGTGGTTGTTCGTGAGGATGTGACCGTCCTTCGATACAAGGAACCCCGACCCGCGCCCCTTCATGGGGACCGAGCGGGAGAAATCCCTGAACTGATCGCCGAAGAAGTGCCGGAAGATCGGATCGTCCGCAAAGGGCGAGGACTGTTGCACCGTCCCCTCCACGTCGATGTTCACCACCGCATTCGAATGATCCCGCGCGATCTTGGCGACGGGATTCCCTGTGAAGGGGTCCTGAACCGCCGCAAGGGCGCTGCCGCTCACGAGCAGCGTCAACGCGACAAAAACCGCCACGCAGAGCCCCATTCTCCGAAACGCCGATGTACGTACTGTTGCCATGCTGACCACCTCCGATAGAATCTGACACTATTGTACGTCCGTTTTCTCCGGGAGCATCGTTTCTTTTACTGATCCATCGCTCCGCCGTGTTTCAGAGCCGAGCGCGCCGCAGCAAAGGAGGCACCTAAAAAAACTGCAGCCCCCACGAGACCGGAGGGCTGCAGACAGGGGCAAACAAGAGAGGTCATGGGGCGCGGGCCTAGCGGCGGTCGTACTCTCTTTCCGAAGCACCCGTCGGCCACACGACAACCCGTCTGTAGGGGGCCTCGCCCATGGATCGGGTCTCTATCCCCTCCCGGTCCTGGAGGGTCATGTGAATAATGCGCCGCTCCCAGCTGGTCATGGGCTCGAGATAGGTCGGTCTTCTCCGCCTCGAGGTCTCCCGTGCCGCCGAGAGAGCGAGTCGCCGGAGACTCTCCTCGCGCCGCTCGCGGTACCCGTCGCTGTCGAGGCGTATCCGTTCGTCCGCCTGGCGCGCCATGAGATTCAGCAGGAACTCCATGGCCTTCAGCGTCTCTCCGTATTTCCCGATGATGATCCCCGCGTCGTCGCCGACGAGGTTGATCATATGCGACTCGTCGAGCTCCGGTGAGATATGAAGGTCCATCAGGGCGATGAGCTCCTTCGCCAGCGATTTTCCGCGGAGAAGGGAGAGAGGTGCCACAGGGCGGGCCTCCACGCGCAATTTTTTCCCGAGAAAGCCGAAGAACCTTTTGTCCTCTTCAAGGGTCGTCAGCGAAACGTCCGACGGATCGACACCCCAGGCCTCCGCCGCGTCGAGGCGGGCCTCCTCCATCGTCTGGACATCGAACACGAGCACCTCGGTATCGTTCACGCCGCGCTCTCCTCCTCTCTCGAAAGGGGTCTCCTCATTCATTCTCGTTCTTGACCGGTTTGTCCTTGTGCAGGACGGGCTTCTGATGCATTTCGGCCGCCGTTTTCCGCGTCATGTAGACCTGCTGGACGACGCCGAGAAGGGACGACACGCCCCAGTAGAGCAGGACACCGCCCGGAAGGCTGAGGCAGATGAAGGTCAGGAAGAGGGGCATGAACCAGTTCATCATGGCCATCTGTGGATTGCCGCTGGCGGAGAGCTGCTGCTGGTACCAGGTCAGGAAGGCGATGCCCAGAAGGAGCAGGAGGTTCGGAAGGTAGACTCCCACGTTCGCCAACCCGGCGGGGTTCTGAACAATGGCGTTGAAGACGGCCATGATCCCTATCTGCTGGTCCGGCGCGACGGTCAGGTTGACGGCTTTCGCCAGGGTGGAGAGGACGGAGCCGTCCAGCTGGATTCCGAGGAAGGATACGCCCGAAAAGTCGTAGTTGGTCAGGACCCGGTACAGAAGGATGAAGATGGGCAGCTGGACGAGCAGAGGAAGGCATCCGGCGGCGGGGTTCACTTTGTTTTCCCGGTACAGGGCCATCATCTCGCGGTTCAGGGACTCTTTGTCGTCCTTGTACTTCTCCTGCAGCATCTTGAGGCGGGGCTGCAGCTTCTGCATTTTCTGCATGCTCGTCATCTGCTTGTGGGTGAGCGGATGCAGCAGAAGGCGGACAAGAAGGGTGAGGGCGATGATCGCGAGGCCCCACGACCCTGTGAAACCGTGGACGAGCTCCATCAACTTCATCATGAGATCGCCTAAGTAATTCCAGAGAGAACCCACTCTTAATCACCATCCTCGGTCGAATAGCCCGTGGCTCCGTGACGGGCCGGAATCGGCACCGGGTCATAACCCCCGGGATGCCATGGTGCACACTTGCACAGGCGCCGCACAGAGAGCAGCGTTCCTTTGAAAAACCCATGGATCGCAATGGCGTCGATCGCGTACTGCGAGCATGAGGGGTGGAAACGGCAGTTCCTCCCGAGATACGGGGACAGCAGAATCTGATACCCCCGCACAAGTGCGATCGCGACCTTCGCCATCATCGTCATCGTGTCGGGCCACCTTCGTTCGGGCAGTTCCAATTGGGTCCCGGCCAATCGAGCGTGAGGAGCCCCTCGCGGGAAAGCACCGCGGCGAGGTCCATATAAACGTCCCGTGCGTTTGCCGTCAATCCTGCGCTCCGCAGAGAGAGTATGATCCAGACCCCCTCCCGCACCCAAGGGAGAAGCCTCCGGGCCCCTTCCCTGAGCACCCGCCGTCCCCGGTTCCGGACGTGGGACTTGCCCTGCTTTCGTCCGACGGCCATGCCTACTCGCCGCCGTCCGTCGGGCGCCTCCACAAACACTAACCGCACCAGATCGCCTCGAAGTCGATTGCCGGTGCGGAAGACAAGGTCAAACTCCCATCCACGGAGCAGGCGAAGGGATTTCGGAAAAAAAAGCCGCACAGGCTATACGGCCAGCCGTGCGCGGCCCTTTCTCCTCCTGTTGCGGAGAATTCGGCGTCCCGTGGGAGAGCTGGAACGGGCAAGAAAGCCCATCTTTCTCTTTCGCGGCCTGTTGTGGGGCTGAAACGTCTGCTTCATGGGGTACACCTCCCGACTGCAATCATACAGATGATGCTGCATTCGCAGCTTTTTTTCAACCTTGATACTATATCACACCGCTTCGGAAGGGGCAACCGATTTCGGCGGGACGAACAGCCGGCGATACCGCACCCTGGGCAGCACGGCGGGGATGTTCCAGTCCTTTCGGTCCAGCACGCGCCCATCGACGATCACCACTCTGCCGGAGTCCGTCGTGCTCCGGATCAGGCGGCCGGCGGCCTGTTTCAGCACCATCTTGGCCTCGGGCAGAGTGCTCCGGCAAAAGGCGGCCTGCCCTTCGAGGGTCGTCCGCGCCTGGACCATGGGGTCGCCCGGGTGCGGGAAGGGGATGCGGTCGATGATGACCTGGGTCAGTCCGCCGCCCGGAACGTCCACGCCCTCCCGGAAGGAGGCGCTGCCTATCAGGACGGAGGTCTCGTCCTTCCGGAAGAACTCGAGCAGCTCCGTCCTCGGCAGGTCGCCCTGGACGAGGACGGCGTAGGACCTCCTCTTTCTCCGGAAGGTCTCCCCCAACTTCTTCAGCAACCGGTGCGAGCTGGCTAGCACGAGCGTCCGACCGCCGTT
>ENA-UOOM01000846-UOOM01000846.1-fermentation-metagenome-genome-assembly--contig:-NODE-846-length-32499-cov-7.945722_pt1 | contig 32499 bp, 30 predicted proteins | sample MGYA00245781_ERZ724031 | MGnify/ENA primary metagenome ERZ724031 (study PRJEB28704, sample SAMN03018317) | fermentation metagenome | biome: anthropogenic terrestrial biome; feature: soil; material... | reverse complement strand
TGTTTGAGCTGATTGCATAAAGGTAGAGCCCTCTATTTAATATATTGGTACCAATTTGGTTATCTATCAGAGAGAAGAAGCCAACCCCGGGATTGGGAATAATTTTAAGCAGTGTGGCAACCGCATTCACCTGCCCATCCCCTCTCACCATCAAGGGCATTAAAACCAGAATCAACGTACCGAAGCACAACACTCCCGTCACAATATAAACAAGCATAATAGAAACCACGGTTTTTCTATAGATGCAAGAAAAGAACACGGAAATACCGCCCAACATAAACGCCGTTGTCAGCGTAAAGCAAATGAGGGTCAAAAGAGAATCGATTCCCAGGCTTCCGAAATAAAACACAATGGAAAACACCGGCAGTGTGCTGACAATAAGCAACAGCACGAATGCCATAGAGGATAACAGCTTGCCAACTACAATAGACAGGGGGGAAAGCTTGGTTACCAACAGCAAATCTAAGGTTTGCCGTTCTCTTTCCCCGCTGATGCTTCCTGCCGTAAGGGCCGGCACAGACAGCACAATCAACGCCATCTGTATTGCCGCCAAGGTAATATACAGATATACCATGCTTTGGGGGTCAAAGGAATACCGGTAGGATTGGAACACGCTGCCGTAAAAGAAAAGGCCTGCCCCCATTGCCATCATAAGGATATAAAAGGTTACTACCGCATAGTTTTTCCAACCACGCAGAGAGGTAATTGCCTCTCTTCTTAAAACCGGGTTCATCATACGCTTTGCCCTCCCGTCACCTGCATAAACACTTCTTCCAAATTCCCTTCCTTTTCCCGGAAGGATAAAAGGGGAATCTCCGCCAACACCAACTGCTTTAAAATATTTGCCAATTCCTCGTCGGTTCCCGTAAAATCAAACGCAACATCCTTTGTGTTTTCCGAAACAATGCGAACCAAGGGCTGCTCTTTCAAAACTCGAAGAAGGGCCTCCTTTTCCCCCAAAGGCTGTACATGAATGATTCTTTTGTGGCTCAGTCTTTGCATAATTTCTTGCACGGAGCCTTGGGCCGCTAATTTCCCCTGATTGATAATACATATCTCTGTACACATTTCAGCAAGTTCCGGCAAGATATGGGAGCTGATCATAATTGTTTTGCCCAATTCTTTCAGCTGCTTTAATACCTCTTTCACCTCTATTCTGGCTCTCGGGTCCAGGCCGGAGGCCGGTTCATCCAAAATCAAAAGCTCGGGATCATGCACAAGGCTTCGTGCCAAGCAAAGCCGCTGCTTCATTCCTCTGGATAAGGAATCCACATAGCTGTCTTTTTTATGGGCCAAATCAACAATTTCTAATAAATTGTCAATGATAGGCTTTCGCTCTTTATATGCAATGCCGTAAGCCCCGGCATAAAAATCCATATATTCCGTTACCTTCAAATTATCATACACACCAAAAAAGTCAGGCATATACCCAATTTTTTCCCGCAGGGCCCGGGGATTTTGAATCACATCCACCTCATCTATGCGCACATTTCCGGAGGTGGCACTTAAGAGCCCCGCCATAATACGCATGGTTGTGGTTTTCCCTGCACCGTTAGGTCCTACAAAACCGCAGATGGCACCCTTTTCTACGGATACCGTCAGATGATCCACCGCAGTAAATTTCCCATATTTTTTTACTAAATCCTTAATTTCCAACAAACAAACCACCTCCTTGCAGCCATAGCTTAGGAATCAGCACTTCACTATCCCGCTGGCAATATACTGTTGCTTTCACAAGATTGTTTTCATCTATATATGCCTCCACAGAAAGCGCCTCTCCCAGAGTCACCTCGTCCCAAGCCTGGGTTTTTCTGTTAAACAGCTTCACATTGTCGGGCAGCTTTAACGCAGAGCCTGTTGGCAACTCCAGTACCATTTGATCAATTCTTACACCCTCCGGCAGCTGATAGCGCAGGCTAAAATCGCCATCCTCAAAGGAATATACTTGAACTCCATTCTCCGTTACATTTTCGTAAAATTTTACAGAGGCTTCCACCATACTGCTGAGCCTGATTTCAAAGCTCTCCTGCACAGAAAATTCCAACGGATACTCCTGCATATACATGGTCATAGAATTCTCTAAAACCGATTTTCCGTTGACCTTTTTCTCTCCGCTCAAAAGCGGTGCATCGCTGTAGCCAAGGAAGGTTACGGGAATCAAGTCCGCATTTTGGTTGATCCTATCATAATATTGCTGCTGCAGATCCGCCTGCATATATTTCAAATAGGCATCTTTTCTTGTGATTTCGCCGTTTTTCAACTGAATTCTGATTTCTTCATAGTCGTAAACACCATAATACGCATTTTCACGCATCATGTCTTCAATGCTCCTATCTACATACAACGTTTCGCCTGCGTCCAATGAGCCCAAATTCTGTGCATATCCATCCAGCAGCAGCGTCACACCATAAAAATCCACATTGGTGTTATTTAAAATTTCACCAACAAATTTTCCGTCCTTCATCACAACGGTGCTTTCCACATTCCCCCCTAACTCTATGGTTTGCTGTGTTTTAAAAAACTGGGTGCTCCAGCTTTGGCTATCCGAAAATGTTACCTCTGTGGTATCGCCGCATAATATGCGGTAGGCGCACTGATCAATTCCGTCGTTTCCACCGTAATAATTGTAATACCCTTCGTCCATATTTACATCAATGGGAATTTTTTCGTCTGAAGTAAAAACCACGTCACCCTTCCCCGAAGACTTGATGGCAACGCCTACATCGGCACCTGCGGCACTTGTACCCTCCTGCATTTTAACCACAGCAACGGTGTTGAGCAAGCCGTTTTTGTAGGTGCTGCCTTGCGCCAAAATAAATACGAAAACCATGAAAAGGAGCGAAGATATGGGTATCAAAATCCACCCCTTTTCCCGTTTATCCTTTTTCTTTAAAACAAAGTATAAAAGGGGGCCTGTAATGATAATATAGGCGGCAATTGCGCCAAAAATCAAATAAACGGAGCCTGCCTCAAAAGGGGGAAAGCCCCCTGCCATAGAGCGCAGACCGTCATAATTTCCTTTGCTTGCGCTGACGGTAACCGCATCCTCCACAGCCTCCTGCAAAACCTGAGTCAACAAATTCAGTGTTCCGCCTTGTCCCGCCATCGGCGCTTGGGAAAGAGAAAAGTGATTCAGAATCACCTTGCCTTGGCCAACCTGAAAAAGAGAAACTACGGGCTGTCCATCCTTCCCCCTAAGCTGGGAAAGGCCCTCGCCCTTAAGCTGTGCCAGTGTAATATCCCCCGCAACACCTGCCAATTCAGGCACTGTAGTCGTACCCGCCACTTGAATATCCGATAAAAAATCCAAGCCTTTTAAGGTTTTTTGCGCCGCCGCCCCTGTGCCAAGCACCAGTGTGCCGCCGCTGATCACCCATGCCTGCAATGCCGCCTGCTGTTTTTCCTCTAGGGCCGAAAAATCAAAATCATCCGCTAGAATCACAGAAAAACTGTTCATTACCCCAATAGAAGCCGGAAAGGTATCTTCCTCTAAAAAAACAGTATAATTATAATTTCTGTTCAACTCTGTCAGATATTCCCCAGTAGTGCCGCTGTACTCATCGTTCACTTTTGAAAGCTGTAACGTGTTTAAATACTTTAAATCCTGAGTGCTTTCACTAAGCACCCCTGTCATAATGGTATTGGGATCCTTTGCCGTTAAAAATACGAAATCCTGAAACACCTTTTCCCCTTTTTCGTCCACAAGGGTGACATCTATATATTTGTGGATGCTTCCCATAGTCACTTCCATTTCAACTGCCTTGGAAGCCCCTTGTTCCAAATCAAGCTTTTGGTAATAGATGACATACTCCTTCTCATCGCCGTTCTCTCTGGTGTAAGCCTTCATTTGTATTTCTCCGTGAAAAGCCTTTCCTCGATTGGTCACCACACCCAAAACAGGCATGGTTTTTCTCACAATATAGCTTTCCTCAAATCCGACCTCTAACTCCACATCAAATCTCTCCTGCCCGAAGGCGCTTAGCGACACGATGCTTTCCTCCGGGTTCTGTTCCCCACTGCCCACCGCCTCGGCCGTCACTTCTTGGTCAACAGGTGCGGCAAAAATGGTAAACGGTGCAATCAGGCTCAAAATCATGATCAATGCCATAAGCAAAGCAATGATTGCAAATATCTTTTTCTTTACTTCCTGTTTTTTTTGATATTTCATAGTTCCCTCCGTATTTCGGGCGGTGCCGCACAAATCCCCCGGCAGCCTTCCCTTTCTGTGATGTTGCCTTAGCATAAAATTCCAACGCCCCCGGGGAAGCAATCCGTTTCGGTGTAAGGTTTATGTATATCCGCAGCCGTCCCCACAGCTTGGCGCAAATATTGAACTTCTTTTATTATACCAATGAAAAGAGACCAATGTTTTAACATTTCCTTACGAATTTTCATGTTTTTTTATAAATAATGCCTCTGCATCCAAGCCCATCTCTTTCAAAAATCTGGACGGCTTGGTTTCTTTTCCGTATCGATTGCGTGGTGCGGACAAGCAAAGCTTTTCTTTTGCTCTTGTAATTGCCACATAAAACAAGCGCCGCTCCTCCTCCAGCGCCTCCATTGCTTTTTCATGAGGCACCACCCCTTCTGTCAGGGAGGGTAAAAAAACCGCATAAAACTCTAACCCCTTTGCCCCGTGCATGGTAGATAAAGTAATGCCCTTTTTCGCTCCCGGCTTCTCTTTCAGCTGCTCCTGCATCTGCCGATGCATTTCCTCAAGGCTCTCCCGGAACGCCTTTATCCCCTCGGCAGTTTTTGCCAGCTCGGTAATTTCATCCGCAATTTCAAGGAAGGCCCTGCCGCTTGATTTACGGAAGGCGGCATACTCCTCCAAATACTCATCGTAGCCAATCACCCGTCTGATATAGTTTATGGCATCATAGGGCTTCCGTTTTCCGATTTGAAGTAAATCCTCCCGCAGGGCTTCCAGACTCTCTGCCTGCCATTTTTTTAAAGAGGGGCATACAAATAAGCTTCTCAGCAAGGTATAGGGCATTCTTTCCGCCTCTTGCAAAATCTCCTTGCTGATGTAGCGTTTCGGTTTGTTTATAATACGCCGCAAGGCACTATCCGCATCCTCGCTCTCCCCTAAGGAGAGATAGGCCAAAAAATCCTCTGCAATCCAATGGTTATAGATATTCCCGCCGCCGTCACGCATGATATATGGAATACCACGGCGGTACAAGGCTCTGGCAAAAGCACCACCTTGCAGGTTGGTGCGGTAAATCACCGCAATTTCATGCAAAGAGAGGCCCTCTTCCAAAAGACCGCTGATTTTTTCCCCAATGTGTTCCGCCTCTGCCGTGGTATCCTCCGCCAGAAAAAAGGATGCCTTTTCCCCCTTGCCGTTTGCTCCCTTTAATGCTTTGGCAAAGCGATGTTCATTGCCGCCGATGACCCGCTCCGCCAAAGAGAGAATGCGCTCGCTGGAACGATAATTCACATTCAAAATGACACGCTTGCTTTCGGGATACTGTCTTTCAAACTCCAGAAGAAAATCCGGACGGGAACCGCGAAAGCTGTAAATGCTTTGGTCGTCATCTCCCACAACAAATAGATTATCCTTCGGCGCCGCCAACAGCCGCAGGCATTCATACTGCACTCGGTTGATATCCTGAAATTCGTCTACCATAATATAGGAAAATTTTTTCTGCCAAAATGCAAGGGTTTCATGATCCTCCATCAAAAGCTCATAGCATTGAATCAGCATATCATCAAAATCCAGCTTTTCATGACGCTCCTTATAGCCGTCATAGGCCCGATGTATCCGGCGAAACATCTCCTTCTCCATCCCCACAGGGGTAAATTCCATCAAGGGAAGCAGCTCATTTCCCATAAAGGAGGCTTGTATCAAAAATTGGGAAATAAATTCCTCGGGGTCGTTTAAACTCCAATTCTGTTCCGCCAAAAGCCTTTGCAAAACCTTCCGTTTTTCCTCTTCCCCAATAATTTGTGCGGCAGTATATCCTCTTGCCCGGCGTAAAATACGAAAGAACAGACTGTGCAATGTGGCAAACAAAACGCTGTTGCCGCCGCGTCCGCCAAAGCGCTCCTTCATCTCCAATGCGGCCGCTTTGGTAAAGGTAACCACCAAAACCCCTTTATTTTTTTCTTTTATTTCCGACAAAATCCGCCGCACTCTGCAAAGGATCACCGTTGTCTTTCCGCTTCCCGGCCCGGCAAGCACAAGCATCGGCCCAGACTCATGATTTACGGCAATTCTCTGATTTTCATTTAAGCTTTTACTCATATCTTACTCCCCCATTTTCATGCATATAGTATAGCATAAAACAGGAAATTGGTCAGGTTAATAAATTCTTCACAAATAAATAAACATTTCTTAGTTGTAAAAAAATACGTTGTGTATTAAAATTTCAACAGGACATATTAATCACGACAAACTTAAGGAGCACACTTATGAATATAGGTATTTTTTCAGATACGTATTATCCGCAATTAAACGGTGTTGCCACATCCATTCGTACACTGGCAGCAGGATTAAGAAAAAAAGGGCACAATGTGTACATTTTTACACCTTGGGACCCCCGCACCCCGGAGGTAGACGAACCCGATGTATTTCGCATTCCCAGTATGCCTTTTTTGTTCCTTAAAAACTACCGTGCCGGATTGCTGTGCCCTCCCCATCTTGCAAAAAAGATTCGATCCATGCATTTAGACATCATCCATACACAGACGGAGTTTTCTCTGGGCTTCTTCGGCAAATTTATTTCCACCACCCAGGGGATCCCCATGGTGCATACCTATCACACCATGTATGAGGATTACGTGCATTATATCGCCGGAGGCCATATCATTTCACAAGAAATGGCACGGGAGTACAGCAAATTTTTCTGTAACGCAACCACAGATGTCATTGCCCCCACAAAAAAAACTGAGGACCTTCTGCAAAGCTATGGTGTTACCACACCCATTTCTGTGATTCCAACGGGCATCGACACCTCGCACTTTAGCAGGGAGAACTTTTCGACGGAAGAAATTCTTGCGCTTCGTCACGCCTTAGGGCTGGAAAAAGACACTCCCGTTGTTTTATCCCTAGGACGGGTGGCCAAGGAGAAAAGCATTGACACTGTGTTAAAGGCAATGCCGGCTTTGTTGGAAAAACTGCCGAATGCAAAAATGATAATCGTAGGAGAAGGCCCGGAAAAAGAAAATTTAGGAGTATTGGCAAAAAATTTAGGGATTGAAGAACATATTATTTTTACCGGCGGAAGACCATGGGCAGAAATCGGCAAATACTATCAATTGGGAGATGTTTTTTGCAGCGCTTCTGTTTCGGAAACCCAAGGGCTCACCTTTGCGGAAGCCATGGCCGCCGGAATTCCCGTAATTGCCAAGGATGACCCTTGTATTCAAAATATCATAGACCATAGGAAAACAGGTTTATTGTTTGAGGTAGCGGAAGCCCTTCCCGATTTGCTTTATCAAGTATTGACAGACGCTTCTCTGCACTCCGGGCTTTCTGCGGCAGGCATGGAAAAAATGAAGGAGCTTTCTGCCGAAGCCTTTTGCACCTGTGTAGAATCTCTGTATGAAAAAATTTTGGAAAGCGGTATTCGTCCCGAAAAGGTTTCACCGCCTGCCATCCCCTTGGTAATCGGCGCCAAAGCAGTGAAAAAAATCACGAAATTCCCAAGAAGGTTTGTGGAAAACAAATTTCACTATCCGAAACAACTGGCAAAATTTCTGCCCTATTTCAATAAGTTTAAATAAAACTTGCAGTCTGCCGAAATATGCAGACTGCATTTTTATATGCTTGTGTCTACTTCCGGGAATCGCTTTTGCTTTTCCCGTTTTTGTTTTGCAGCAAAAATCCACCTGCGAAGGCAGACTGGCATGACTATTTTGAGAAAAGAGTAAGGAATATAGCGGCATCCTTTATCGCAAGAGAAGCTCTTGACACCAACCCATAAGCACGAAAGGTTTTGAGAAATGTTTGAAATAACCCTTGACAAATATTACTGAATCATTTATGATATGTAATGTTCCAAATTAATGCGTGAGTGTAGCTCAGCTGGATAGAGCGTCTGACTACGGATCAGAAGGCCGCGTGTTCGAATCATGTCACTCACACTCTTCCTCGATTTATCATGAATCGAGGTTTTTTTGTGCTGAAATTTCCCGAGCATACAAAAGGGCGGCACGCTGTGCCGCCCTTTTGTCGTGGGGTTCTATTACACAAAAATTTATTTGATATTATTTGTTCACTACAGGGATTTCATCTGTGGACCAACCTTCCATATTGTCTTCCCACAGATATTTCTTTGTTTCGGAAACAATAACACCGCTTAATCCAATCAATGCAACTAAGTTCGGGAATGCCATCATAGCATTCAGTGTATCCGCAATGTTCCATACAAGATCAAGGGCTGTAACGCAGCCGATAAATACAACAATTACCCAAGCCACACGGAAAGGTTTAATTGCTTTGGTGCCAACCAGATATACCCAAGATCTTTCACCATAGTAACTCCAGCCCAAAATGGTAGACCACGCAAAGGTAATCAAACCAATGGTAAGTACAATAGGGCCAACCGTAGGGATGGTATCAAAAGCTGCTGTAGTCAGCACGCCGCCATTTAAGCCTTCCATTCCTTCGGGGTTCTTCAAAATAGAGGTTACCAAAACCAAACCTGTCAGAGCACAAACAATGATTGTGTCCCAAAAAACGCCTGAGCTGGAAATCAAAGCCTGACGTACAGGGTTTCTTGACATGGCAGCAGCATCGGCAATGGGTGCGGAACCCAAACCAGATTCATTTGTGAACAAACCACGGGCAATACCAAAACGAATTGCCATCATTACTGTTGCGCCGACAAAACCGCCGCCTGCTGCGGTAGGTGTAAATGCACTTACTACAATCGTCTTGAATGCTGCGCCAATAAAGGGTGCATTGATTACAAGAATGATAACGCAACCCAGAATATAGAAACCAGCCATAAAAGGAACCAGCTTCTCGCAGAATTTTGCGATAGAGCTAATACCGCCCAAAATAACCAAGGCTGTAGCAACTGTCAATACAAGCCCGGTAATCCAAGCAGGAACACCAAAGTTTGCAGTAACCATCGTTGCAATAGAGTTTGCCTGTGTCATATTGCCAATACCAAAGCAGGCAATACCTGCAAACAAAGCAAATAATACACCTAGCCATTTCTGACCCAAGCCTCTTTCCAATGCATACATAGGACCACCGATCATTGCCCCCGTTTTATCCTTAACTCTGTACTTAATTGCCAATAATGCCTCTCCGTATTTCGTAGCAATACCAAAAAGACCTGTCAGCCAGCACCACAAAACAGCGCCGGGGCCGCCCAATGCAACCGCAGTAGCCACACCAACGATATTACCGGTACCAATGGTTGCCGCCAATGCCGTTGCCAAGGCACCAAAACCGGAAACATCGCCTTCAGCCTCATTGTCGGGTGTAACAGAAAGCTTAATTGCCATACGCATATGCCTCTGTATAAACTTGGTTCTAATCGTTAAAAATACGTGTGTACCGAACAGCAGAATCAGTAGAATGGGACCCCAAACAACGTCGTTAATGGCAGATACAAAATCATTTAATGCTTCCATTTTATTCCCCCCTAAAAATTAATTATGAATGAGTGCATTCGCCAGAGTCTCCCATACCCTAATTTCATTTACACTTACCCCACGTTTTTTGTTAAATAAATATCATTATCATCATCTTTGCTGATACACAGGAGCCTCTTGCTTGTATCCTATTTTACCTATTTTTTATTAAATTTCAAGCTTTTTTTATAACAAAAAAATACAAAATCAATCTTTATTCTCAAAATTTTATGCATTAAATACCTATATAATAACAATTTCATCGAAATATTTATTTATTATGTACAAAAAACATTCATTTTTGTCGCAACAAAAAACAAAAGATTGTAATTAAATTCATTTTATATTGATTTCTAGGGATAATCTTAAAGCACATTGTATATATACCGGCTCCGTACCATCAAAGCAATTCAACCAAAAGCATGATGTTTTACAAGGCAACTCGCTTGGACGTCTTTTTTTTAACGACTTCTTAACGGATTATTTTATATTTGGCTTTTTTCTTGCTAGCCCTTTTTACTTTCTGCCCCTTTGTTTTTAAAGTCCGACTTCTTTTTATAAAACCATGCCGGCATAAGCTTCAATCTTTTTTCTGTGCTTTTTTCAACTGTTGCGCAGCACCTCTCTTTCATTCCACAAATTTTTGTGAAAAAAATTGTTTCTTCCCCTTTTTTCACTGCACCAAGCTACTGAACATTTCCGGGCACAAAAAAAGCGGCACAAATATGCCGCTTTTTTCAATGCCTAATATAAAATTATTTATTCAACACAGGGATTTCATCGGTCGACCAAGCTTCAAGATCATCCTCCCAAAGATATTTTTTCGTTTCTGATACAATGACTCCGCTTAAGCCCAATAAAGCAATTAAGTTGGGGAATGCCATCATGGCATTTAAAGTATCCGCAATATTCCAAACCAGCTTCAGAGACATTACGCATCCAATAAAAGATACAATAACCCAAATAACACGGAAAGGTTTAATACACTTTGTCCCTACCAAATAAACCCAAGCACGTTCTCCATAATAACTCCATCCCAAAATGGTAGACCATGCAAATGTAACCAAACCAATGGTTAATACAATGGGCCCAATGACCGGAATATGATTAAATGCCGCTGATGTCAAAGCGCCGCCGTCCAAACCCGCCATATTTTCCGGAGATTTCAGAATAGAACTTACCAAAACCAATCCTGTGAGGGCACATACAATGATGGTATCCCAAAATACAGCTGACATTGCAATCAATGCCTGTCTTACGGGATTCTTTGTCATGGCCGCTGCCGCCGCAATGGGTGCCGAGCCCAAACCAGATTCGTTGGTAAACAAACCACGGGCAATACCAAAACGAATTGCCATCATTACCGTAGCGCCCACAAAGCCGCCTCCCGCTGCTGATGGTGTAAATGCACTGCTTACAATCAGCTTAAATGCATCCGCAAGATAAGAACCGTTAATAATCAAAATAATAACACAGCCTGCTATGTATAATCCTGCCATCAAAGGCACAAGCTTTTCGCAGCACTTTGCAATCGTACCAATACCACCAAGAATAACCAGAGCCGTCACAACGGTCAGCACAATACCCGTAATCCATTGAGGCACATGAAAATTATTCAAAACCATGGTCGAGATAGAATTCGCCTGTGTCATATTCCCAATACCAAAACAAGCCACACCCGCAAAGATGGAAAACAATACGCCCAGCCATTTCTGTCCCAAGCCTCTTTCCAATGCATACATAGGCCCGCCAACCATGGCTCCGGTTTTATCCTTCACTCTGTATTTGAGAGCTAAAAGTGCTTCTCCATACTTTGTTGCAATGCCGAAAAGGCCTGTCAGCCAACACCACATTACTGCACCGGGGCCGCCTAAAGCTACCGCCGTTGCAACACCGACAATATTCCCTGTACCGATTGTTGCCGCCAACGCTGTTGTTAAGGCGCCAAAACCTGATACATCGCCTTCCGCATCATGATCCGGCGTTACTGATAGCTTAATTGCTTTAAATGTGTATCTCTGAATGAATTTTGTTCGCACTGTTAAAAAAACGTGTGTGCCAAATAACAAAACAAGCATTACAGGACCCCAAACAAAGCCGTTTACCGCATCCACAAAACTGTTAATTGCTTCCATAAATTTGCATTCCTCCCTAGAAATATACTGTATGAATCCTTCCGGTCAGCCTGGTTGCACTTTCTCTTTTCATTATAAATAATTGCATGATATTAATAAATTAATGTTCTATTATAAATAATAAAAAGATTATTATTGCAAATCCAAAACCTTGTATTCATTGTACATAACTTTAAATAAAATACAAGTGTATATTACAGGAAGACAATTCTGCAAGGTAGCTACAGCAAAAAATGTAAAAAAATTAAACGAATTAATTTTATTTTCACGACATTTTTTCTATCAACGCTCTATCAATTCATGCAAAATTTACATACAATTCATAAATATTTACTTAAAAATATTTATGAATACTTAATATTATATTTTTCTATACAATATTTTTGTGTTGCATACCATTTTCAATCCACTTTGTCATGAAAAAATTTATTTTATCCTATCTTTGCAGATATCTCTGCAATTTCAATCCTTCACACACCGCCCTTTTATGCTTATAAAAGGTTGTTTCCGGGCTTTTACAACCACTTTTGCCGCCAAACAAGCAACTCCTCATGGAATTCCACACAAAAAAAGGCGGCCATAAGGCTGCCTTCCTTGCGTGGGATTTTAAATTTAAATTATCTATTTACTGTGGGGATTTCATCGGTAGACCAACCTTCCATGTTGTCGTCCCACAGATATTTCTTTGTTTCAGAAACAATTACACTACTTAATCCAAGCAACGCAATTAAGTTAGGGAATGCCATCATAGCATTTAATGTATCTGCAATGTTCCATACCAAATCAAGGGCAGTAATACTACCAACAAATACTACAAGAACCCATGCAATACGGAAAGGTATCACAGCCTTTGTACCTACCAAATATACCCAAGATCTTTCTCCATAATAACTCCAGCCCAAAACTGTTGACCAGGCAAATGTAATTAAGCCAATGGTTAATACAATAGGCCCAACGACAGGAATATGGTTAAAAGCCGCCGTGGTTAAAGCACCGCCATTCAATTCAGCCATACCCTCAGGATTCTTCAAAATAGAAGTTACCAAAACCAAGCCGGTTAAAGCACAAACAATAATTGTATCCCAAAAAACGCCGGACATAGCAATTAAAGCCTGGCGTACAGGATTTCTTGACATAGCAGCCGCATCCGCAATTGGTGCGGAACCCAAGCCGGATTCATTTGTAAACAAACCGCGGGCAATACCAAAACGAATTGCCATCATTACCGTTGCACCAACAAAACCGCCGCCTGCAGCGCTGCCTGTGAAAGCATTTCCAATAATTGTCTTGAGTGCAGCACCAACATACGGTCCATTGATGATTATAATAATAAGACAACCCAATATGTAGAGACCGGCCATTAAAGGCACCAATTTTTCACAAACCTTAGCAATCGATTTAACACCGCCAAGAATAACCAACGCGGTTGCCACCGTTAAAAGAATACCTGTGATCCAAGTGGGCAGTCCAAAATTATCTTGAACCATTGTTGAGATAGAGTTTGCCTGTGTCATATTACCAATACCAAAGCACGCAATACCAGCAAAAAGGGCAAATAATACACCCAGCCATTTCTGTCCAAGACCTCTTTCCAAAGCGTACATAGGGCCACCAATCATAGAGCCGGTTTTATCCTTCACTCTATATTTGATTGCCAATAATGCTTCACCATACTTTGTTGCAATGCCAAAGAGTCCCGTCAGCCAGCACCAAAAAATTGCACCGGGGCCGCCCAGCGCTACCGCTGTAGCCACACCAACGATATTACCGGTACCAATGGTAGCAGCCAAGGCAGTTGCCAAAGCGCCGAACCCGGAAACATCGCCCTCAGCCTCGTCATCAGGTGTTACGGAAAGCTTAATTGCCTTAAAGGTGTGTCTCTGAATAAATCTTGTTCTGAACGTTAAGAACACATGGGTACCAAACAACAGAACCAACATTACTGGACCCCACACTACACCATTGATAGCGGATACAAAATCGTTAATTGCTTCCATTTTATTACCTCCCAAATTATATAAGATAATTTCACCGGTCCGAATCACCACCTCTACTCATTGTATATCAGCACTCATCGCCCCCACGTTAACGAATGATTTCTACACCAAATATACAAAATAGAGATGTTCCCTCAGATTCTGTAACCTATTTACTATTTTATACTATTTTATTAAAAAAACAAGTGTTTTTTTATATAACAACCCCCTTATCCCTTGAGAAATATCTCAAAAATATACAATTTTTATTAAATTTTATTATTTTTTTTGACTTATTTTATTTATTCAGCAATAAAGAGGAATGAGACAGCCTGAGATAAAAATTGAATATTTCTCACAAACTTTTCATTGCACGCACTGCGCAATTTGCAATACTATAACCAATGAAATAACGAATTTTCAACATTCTTTTGAATATAAAAACAGACATCGTTAAAAACGACGCCTGTATGTCTGAGATATGGATGTCTTTCTCCGGTTTATTCGCTCTATTTTTCAAATATTCAAGTCATACAAGAGCATTTACAGGTGCTGTTCCAAACAAAAGACAGCGTATTTTCTTCCCCAAAAGGCTTAAAAAATTCTGTCTTTGAATGTAATTGTAATTGAAATACCCTTTGAAGTCTCTACACTTAATGCCGCATTATTTTTTTATGGTGTATTCTCCGTCAGTATCACTCCCTATTGTGTAGGAAAAAGAGCTTATTTTCATTTTCCTTCCAGAAAATCGACCATAGGGCTAAGCCAAGTACCTTCCAACTCTTCCGTCTCTCCTTGATCGCACCGGGCTGCAATGGCCGGATCGATAGGCAATTTGCATACAACGGGAATCTTATGTTTTTGTGCTATTGCATCAATATTGCTTTCGCCGTATATTTTATGCTTCTCGTTGCAGTTAGGACATACAAAATAGGAAAGGTTCTCCACAACCCCCAGAATGGGCACGTACATCATTTCGGCCATTTTAACCGCTTTATCTACAATCATACCCACCAGCTCCTGAGGAGAAGTCACAATGATGATACCGTCAATGGCAATGGATTGAAATACCGTCAGCGGCACATCCCCGGTGCCTGGGGGCATATCAATAAACATATAATCAACATCCCCCCAAATCACGTCTTTCCAAAATTGCTTCACCGTTTCCGCAACCATAGGCCCCCGCCAAACCACAGGATCCGTCACATCATCCAGCAAAAGATTGACCGACATTACCTTAATTCCGGTTTTTGTTTCACAGGGAAGTATGCCGCCCTCTGTTCCAAAGGCCTTGCCGGTCATACCAAAAGACTTGGGTATGGAAGGCCCGGTAATATCCGCATCCAAAATGGCTGTTTTCTTACCTAAGCGATTCATTAAAACCGCCATAGAGGCAGTTACCATGGATTTTCCGACGCCGCCCTTGCCGCTGACTACCGCAACAATCTTTTTCATGCGGCTATGCTCGTTGGGCGGAACAAAAAGGTCGGCTGGTTTTCTGTCTGTACATTCGGAAGAACAGCTTCCGCAATTATGGGAACAATTTTCACTCATATCTACATCTCCTTAAAAACATTTCCGTTTCTCTTCCGGCAAAATTTTTGGCATTTTTCTCCGCAAAGAGCCGCTTCTTGGTTACAGAGGTCAAAGTCTCCGCCCTTAATTTGAAGCATCCTTCCGTTTACAAGGGCATCGGCCAGCTTGCCTCTGGCTTCATTATAAATTCCCTGCACTGTAGTTCTTGCAATGTGCATTTGCACCGCGCACTCCTCTTGAGTATAACCCACCAAATCAATCAGCCGAATGGCCTCATATTCATCTACACTCATGATCACACGGTTTTCGGTACTACTCCTCTTTATCGGCGCAAAACCGGCATTTTCAGGCAATGCACAGACTTTTCTGCATTTTTTCGGTCTTGCCATGAAATCCCCCCTCATTTTCGACATATGTTGTTTATTTTAGTATACTGCTTCTGGAATGTATGTCAACCTTTTCGACCCTAAAACATAAAGAACACAATGGATTTTTGAAAGCATATATGTCAAAAACCCGCCACAGCAAAGGTAGCTCGCCTCCATTTTTTACATAAACCGAGCATCAAAAAAGCCCAAGTACGGAAGTCTCCTCCCGCCCATGGGCTTTTGCATTGATATGCACCATCGTGCCGCTCTGTGCCTAAAATAGGCCTTGCAGCGTGCCGTATGTAATGCAAAGCACTTTATTTATTTTCATGTCCATACTTTTTCAAAACAATGCCAGTGCACATAATCACGGCAAAAAGAATCAAATAAAAAATAATGGCTTTCCCCAATGAAACAATGGCGGCCAAAACCATAAACAAGCTGGCAAGAATGCCCAAAAGCGGCGCAACATATCGGTTAATGGAACCCAAGTCTTTCCCATTACGCATCTGCATAATAAAAATAGGGATATACATGGCATAAATGGTGATAATGGGCAGCTCAGAGCTGTCAAAGCAAAACAGGCCAAACCAAGGCTCCGTTAAGTTCGCACCATAGAAATAAGTCAGCCAAATGGCGGCCATCAAAACACCTATGGCCGATGAATTGGTAGGCATATTTGTCACCTTGTCCACCGCATTAAAGATATGAGGCACCGGTCCCTCCTGCCTTGCTGCCATGGCATAAAAAGCCCGGGTACAAGCCAGCATCAACCCGTTTAAGGTACCTAAGCAAGAAATAACAACGAATACAAAAAGCAAAGTACCTCCGGCATTTGTAAATACCGTTGAAAAAGCAATTTTCGCTCCCGTTTCTCCGCCTTCCATCATAACGCTGTTTTCCACTGCCCCTGCCAAGCCCACATAATACAGCATATAAACAAAAACAATGAAAATTGTACCAATCACAAGGGCCAAAGGCAAATTGCGCTTTGCATCCTTCAGCTCCGCATTAATGCTTGTGGCACAAATCCACCCCTCATAGGCAAAGCTTGTGCCTACAACGGCGGTAAACAAAGGATTACCCTTTACCTCCGTCAGAACCGCACCATTAAAGTTTTCAATGAGAACCCCGTTTTTCAATCCAAAAATGGTGCCCATAACGGCCATCAGCGCCAAGGGAATCAGCTTAATCACCGTGGTAGTCACCTGAAATTTCCCCGCAAGCCTTGGTGAAATCGCGTTTAACACATAGCTGCATACCAAAAATAAGCCAGCTAATGTCATGGCCTCCGGGCCAACAATATTCCACCCCAGTAAAACGCAGAAATATCTGGCGGAAACCCAAGCCAAAACGCCAGTCATGGCCGGAAAATAAATTGTGGCCATAAACCAGGCAAAAAAGAAGCCGTACTTTGAACCCACCAAGGTTTCCGCATAATCAACAATGCCGCTCACCTTTTCGTGCCGGGTTGCCAAAACCGCAAAATTATAGGCGCAGATTACCATGACCAGGCCCCCCAAAAACCAAGCCAAAATTCCCTGGCCAAGATTTCCCCCGGTTGCCAGCAAAACCTTTTCCGCCTTAAAAAACACGCCACTGCCGATTACAATCCCTACGACCATAGCGATGGCAGTCAAAAGGCCATATCTTTTTTCCAACTCCTGATTCATAATACCTCTCCTCTTATTTCTTTTGTACATAACCGCATCGATACAGCTATGCTTTACTCTATAAAAGTAACATACTTTCCCGAAAAACACAATGTTATGGAGCAAAATGCTATGTTTTTTTCCCCATACATGGTGTAAAAGTATAAAATATGACGGAAAGCAAGTCTTTTTGTCCCTCTTTATTACCTTGCGCAAAGCCATGGGAAATGGTAAACTATCCATAGTATTCCATAGGCGATGCCCTAGGCATTCAAACTTTCAATATATCAGGAGGTCTCCATGCTGTTTTACACAATCCTTTTAGTCTGTATTTCCATATTCTTTTGCAGGGAAGGGTGCCTTGTGAAGCAAATGTCCTCCAAGCTTTTGCCGGACTTTAATGAAGACCCTTCCGCCGCACAATATGCGGCAAAACAAATCTTTCTTATTTCTGTTTGCTCTGCCATCAGCGGAGGCCTCATGCTCCTCTGTTGGCTTTATCAGATCCTTGCACAAAAGAATAGCCCGAAGCTATTGATTGCCTGCTCTATCTTCATTTACGCAGGGGGCTTTATGCTGGGGATGTATCGTTGTTATCGTCTCAAAGAAAGCCTTTCCTTTCATAAATAATAGAGCGTACTTTTTGGTTCCCCGTCGGTTTTCACACAACAAAAAAGCCTGCACTGCAAAAATATAAGTAGTCAGGCTTCTTTTATTTTATCAGTTTTTTAATGAAATTTCCCTTCGGCTTCTCCACTATCCGCAAACAGAAAATCTATAGTTCCCAACTCTTTTGAAACCTTAGCCACAACCACCGTTACCTTGTCCCCCAAACGATAGCTCTTTCCTGTCTTTCTTCCAAAAACCATCATTTTTCTTTCGTCAAACTCATAGTAATCATCATCCAGCATGGCTAAGGCCACCATGCCTTCAATGGTATTGGGCAGCTCCACATAAATGCCCCAATTGGTAACACCGGCGATGATTCCTTGGAATACCTCTCCAATTTTATCAGACATATATTCCACTTTTTTCAATTGCTCCGTATCTCGCTCTGCCTCATCGGCAATACGCTCCCGCTTGGAGCAATGCTTGGCCCGATCCGGCATTTTGCTCTGATATTCCTTAGCCTGTTTTTCCCCTAGTTGGCCATGGAGCATTTTTTTCAAAAGCCTATGAATTTGCAAATCGGGGTATCTGCGGATGGGGGAGGTAAAGTGGCAATAATATTTTGCCGCCAATCCAAAATGCCCCAGATTGTCTGCGGCATACCTGGCCTGCATCATGCTGCGTAAAATCACTCTGGTTATAATACGCTCTTGCTCTGTGCCTTCTGCCTCCAACAAGACCCTTTGTATTTCCCGGGGATGAATTTCCCCGTCCTTCTTCTTCAAATGATAGCCAAATCCACGAATAAACTGCTCCATTTTTTGCAGCTTTTCTTCATCCGGCTCCAAATGGGTACGATACATAAAGGGAATTTCCTGCCAAAAGGCACTTTCCGCAACGGTTTCATTACAAACCAGCATAAATTCTTCAATTAAATTTGTTGCAATGCTTCTTTCGTAAGGACGAATTTCAATGGGCTTTCCCTTTTCATTTAATATAATTTTGGATTCCGGCAAATCGAAATTTACGGAGCCTCGTCTTTTTCGTTTTTCTCCCAAAATGAGTCTTAACTCGTTCATCATTTCCAGCATGGGCACAATTTCCTGATATTGCTCCAAAAGTGCCGGCGTTTTATCCTCCAATAGTTCACGCACTGCGGTATAGGTCATTCTAAAATCCGAATGAATGACAGACTCGCAAATTTTGTGGGAAACAACCATTCCTTTGCTGTCAATTTCCATAAGACAGCTCATGGCAAGACGATCCTCTTTGGGGTTTAAGGAGCAAATGCCGTTACTAAGCTTATGGGGCAACATGGGAATCACACGATCCACCAGGTATACACTGGTTCCTCTGTCATAAGCCTCTTGATCTAAAGCGGTATGCTCCTGCACGTAGTGGGTAACATCGGCAATATGCACCCCCAGCTGATAATTTCCATTCTCCTTTTTTGTCAAGGAAACCGCATCATCCAAATCCTTGGCATCCTCTCCGTCAATGGTAATCGTTAAGAGCTGGCGCAAATCTTCTCTGCCTGCCTTATCCTGTTCCAAAACCGATGATTCCAGGGTTTCAATTTCTTTATAAACCGCCTCGGGAAATTCAACAGATAGATCAAACCGGCGAATGATAGAAAGAATGTCCACACCGGGATCGTTGACATGGCCTAAAATTTCAACAATCCTGCCCTCGGGATTTCGCCTTTCATCCCCATAATTGAGCATCTCAACAACAACCTTATGTCCGCTTACGGCGCCCTTGGCGTTTTCCTTGGCAATAAAAATATCCTTGGCAAACTTTTTGTCATCGGCAATCACAAACCCAAAGCCCTTGCTCTGCTCATAAAGCCCTACCACCCGGGGAATTCCTCTTTCCAGAACCCGAAGAATGGCACCATCCGCCTTTTTATCCCCCTCGGCAGCTTTTAATACCTTATATAAAACCCGGTCCTTTTGCATTGCGCCGCCGGTTTCATTTGCCGGAATAAAAATATCCGCGCCGCCTTCCTCCGGTGTGACGAAGCCAAAGCCCTTTGCGTGTCCTGTGAAAACACCTATGTGCATATTGAATGCCTTTGGCGGCAAGATCTTCCCCTTTTTTGTTTCAATGACCCTGCCCTCTTGGATCAGTTGGTTCATAAGCCCGTCAAATAGTTCTCTGTCACTTTCCGGCACAGACAGCATTTTCCGCATATCTCTGCGTTTCATGGGCATATAGTCTTCGCTTTCAATATAACTTAAAATCTTTTCTTTCCGTTCTTGATCTATTGTATTGAATTCCATAAATTCCTCCTGCTTCCGCTATCTCTTTTCCATATTTAAAAAAGAGATGCACTTCGGCATCTCTTATCCTTTAACCAACCAAATTAATCACAAAAGCAAGTATCATAAAAAGTGCGCCGCCTATTTTGGTATACTTTTCCAACGCACCCTCCACAGAATGGCCTTTATTCTTGCTCCAGTAAGTGTCCCCGCCACTGGCGCCGCCGCTAATTGCACCCAAGCCAGCAGAACGCTTAGATTGCATTAAGATAATGATGCACAATACCACTGCCAATACAGCTAAAATGCCTGTCAATACCATACCGATTGTTGTCATTTTGAAGTCCTCCTACATATTTTACTCATTATTCCGAGTCTTATCCACATTAAACAGCATTAGTATTATATCATATTCTTTCCAGTATCGCAACATTTTTTTATCTGCGCTTCTTTTTCAAGCAGGGGGCTTATATACGAAGATGCTTTTATATTGCCTTCTCTGCCGCCCTTTTGTTAACTCCCTCAAAATTGTAATTTTTGTTTATAGCTACATCTGTTATTGATGCTTCATTGAATTTCTCATCAATAAGTTGTGCGTAACTTTCAGCGTAATTTACTGCCATATTATAATCACTCCTTAGTTCTTAAATCCATCTCGAAAGGTTTTGGCAAATGGGTCAGTGGTATTATTTAGATAAAGTTTGCAACCAATTTGAACAGTGGAAAGACGAAAAGTTAACAGAATAGCAGTTTCAAAAATTACAGGGACATGGTATAATATTCATATCGTGTCCCTGTTCTTCTAAGGAGAAAAAATGATGAACAGGACAAACAAGTTGATGAACCCCATTACCGCCCTCTACTGCCGCCTTTCTATGGAGGATGGCAGAGATAACGAGAGCATGAGCATCACCAATCAAAAAGCAATGTTAAAAGAGTATGCCGAGAAAAACGGTATGCTTAACCATGCTTTTTATGTGGATGATGGGTACACCGGGCGAAATTTTAATCGCCCGAGTTTTCAGCGAATGGTTGCCGATATTGAAGCTGGCAGGGTAAATTGTGTCATCACAAAAGACCTTTCAAGGCTTGGGCGAAACTCTATCGAATCGGGTAGCTCTATTGAAATATTCTTCCCTCGTCATGGTGTGCGCTACATTGCCATCAGTGATGGTGTGGACAGCTTGAACAAGCAAGAAATGGACATAACCCCGTTTCGGAATATCCTAAACGATATGTTTTCTCGGGATATATCAAAGAAAGTGCTTGCAGGTCGCATGGCACGCTCACGGCAAGGAAAACTCGGCGGTGGCCCTGCTCCCTATGGCTATATGCGTGACCCTGCTGACAACGGACATTTGATAATTGACCCCGAAACCGCACCCACGGTTAAGCTGATTTATGACCTTGCCTTAAACGGCTGCGGCACAATGAAGATTGCAAAGCAGCTTTTAGAACGCAAGATACCGATTACACGGTGCAGAACTGCAAAAACAGATGTGAACTACTACTCTTGGAGTGGCAGCGTTATCAGTAAGATTCTTAGAAATCCGCTGTATTACGGTGCTCATGTGGTTTGCAAAACCCACCAAAAGGCGATACGCTCCAATACTTACAATTTTGTTCCTCGTGATGAATGGGAAGTCATTGAAGATTGCCATGAAGCGATTATCACAAAGGAACATTTTGACCGAGTGCAAAAACTCATAGACCAAAGACCGGGCATTATGCAGACCAACACTTGCCCCTTTTATAATATCTTTCACGGCTTGATGGAATGTGAAACCTGTGGCAAGTCTTTGCAATCCCGATATGAAAAGGTTGGGCGAACAGGTGTAAACCGCACCACTAAAGAAGAACGGCAGCCGATAGATAAAGCCTATTACATCTGTCAGACCTATAATCGGCTTGGCAAAGACACCTGCACAAGCCATAAGATTGAAGCTCGTGACCTTTATAATCTTGTGCTTGAGGATATTCGGGAACACGCTGATAAGGTGCTGAATGACAACGAGGGCTTTTATGCAAAGCTTGCCCGAAAGTTAGAAAAGCAGCATACCGCAGATGAGGGTACACTCAAAAAAGAGCTTGCCACCTTAATGGAACGGACACAGGAAATTGACCGCCTGTTTATGAGCTTGTATGAGGACAAGGCGAAAGGCATTCTCACAGAGCAACGGTTTGTGATGATGACCACACAGCTTGAACAGGAGCAAGACAACGGCAAGGCAAGAATACAGGAAATCTCCGAAGAACTGAGCCTTGCTGATGGTATGGGCAAGGACATTCGTCTGTTCATTGATGAAATCGAGCAATATGCCGCTATCGAAGAATTGGACGAGGTTATTGTTCATCGGCTTATTCACAAGGTTGTGGTGAGTGAAAAACAGGTGGTAGATGGCGAAAAGGTGCAGAAGGTTAGGATTGTTTATAACTTTGTTGGCGAGCTTGACGTTTGAATTAACCCAAATAAAGACAGGCACACTGCTAATGGAGCAATGTGCCTGTTTTTATTTGGAATCTATTTTAATGATATTTCTAGCCTTCAATATTTCAAAGTTAATGGCATCCTCAATATCATTTCTAAGCATACGCATATTTTCATAATAGCCAGCTTTAATTTTTTCAGTATAAAATTTTAGCACTTGATTCTCTGAAATAAGTACTTGGTCTTCTTCATCAAGTTGAGTAAATATTTCGTGATAATTCCTTTCAGCTATTATAATACGATTTTCGATGCTGATTGTACCAAATTTTATTATTTTAGAAAATCGAAAATATATCGGTGTTCCTAAATGTTTTTCGGCATCTTCTTCGGTAGTATAGTTTGTTGTACAGATAATAACACACTTCTCGACATTTACTGAATAATTTGAATCTACGAAAATACCCTCATCGAACATTTGATAGAATGCGTTGTAAAAAGAGGGATGAACTTTATCAAATTCATCTAAAAGTACAACATTTGAATTTCTCCGTACCAGTTCTCTTGCAAGGCTGTTTTCTCCATGTTCTGCACCAAAAATAAATTGATAGGCATTATTTGTTTGCTGCATAGAGAACTGTACCCTAACCATTTCTTCACCTAAATACTCGCTAATAAATTTTGCAGTTTCTGTTTTTCCTACACCAGACTCTCCTAAGAAAAGTAGCGTTACTGGTTTTTTGCGTTTAACATTCTTTAGCGAATATAGTGCCGATAAAATCTGAACAATAACATTATCTTGTCCAATCACTGCATCTTTATAGTGCAGAAATATTTCTTTTAATGAAGCAATCGAAATGTTCGGATATTCTGCTTTGCTCTCTTTAATTTTATTAGGATACATCCGACATACATCTGTATATATTTTTTCTGGTGGATTATTAAGCCATATATTATGTATGCTTAATTTTTGATGCTCTAAAACATTATTTGAAAAACCAAGCAATGCCCATTCCTTCATGGCACCATAATCATCTGTGCAAATTATTAAATTGTCCACCTCTAAAGGGGGGCTACTCTCTCGCTCTACACCATCAATTGCTATTTCTGTCTTGCCGATATAATTAAGTATATCTCCTATAGTCGAAAAATTTTGCAAGCCTTGAGTAGCATCATCAAATTTGCAGTCAGACCCCCAAAATATATTTACACTATCCATTATTGTTCCTCGATTCCTGCAAGCACAACATCAAAGACTTCAATTTCTTTTATGCTAATATCGGTAGAAAGTCCAGAATAATCTGCTCTTGACAACACTCTTGTGCCAAATTCAAATTCTTTTTCAATTTGTAATTTGGCTTTATCTGTTTTTCCCACACTAATAGCGTAGTATGTAAGTTGCATTTTTGGTAAATCTGACATAGTGTAATTGTTGCGAAAAGCAGAGATATTGAACCTAAGTATGATTTCACGTTCTTGATAAAATGCTATAAACTCATAATAACCACGCCCTTTATCAATAGCCTCTTCCATTTTTGTTATGTCTAAGCTAAAAGTTGTTCCGTCAGCATTGTTAATAGGAATATCACCTTTTAACATCGAAAAAAATGGTGCTGCAAGCATAAAAAAAGAAAAAGAGTTTGGTTCAGGATATACTTTGAGTTGCGGAAAAACGCTAATACCTTTACATCTCTGATTGTCCGGCTTTCGCTTAGCATCATTTTTTATTAGCTCCATGAAATCGGACAGCAAGGTGTTTTCAAGAATATTTTTTACCACTTTATCACGCCGATAGGCGGTTTCTGCACTTGCTGAAACTTCTGCATTTAATGACACACCGCTCAAGAAGCTAAATAACTTGGATAACCCTTTTCCCTCTGTTCCAATACTTGCACTTGCATTGGCTTCTCCTTGAACATCGGCACTTACATTTGAAATAAATTCTGTAGTTTTCTTTATCTCTCCTCCAGCAATTATTTGCATAAAGTCAGCAACAAAACTTTCGTCAAAGTATATTATTTTAACAAATTTCATTATGTATATTATCTCCTTAAATTAATGGTTTTTAGTTGAGCACACGACTATAATCCGTTGGATTTTATATTCCTAATTATACCACTCAGAAAGGATAAAGTCACTATTTATCAATCCTTATCATTTTTTGTAGACAGAACTTATTTTTTTGCCCTCTTTTTTAAACTCATCACTTGACAATGTTGCAAGGAGCTTATGAGTATGGATGAGCTTGCTGTGATGGACGGCGGCAAGTGCCTTTTACAGCTAAGAGGTGTTCGCCCGTTTCTCTCGGATAAATACGATATTACAAAGCACCCGAACTATAAGTATCTATCCGACTTTGATAAAGGAAACACCTTCAATATTGAAAAATATCTGTCCACTAAACTAAAACTAAAACCTGATGAGGTCTATGACGTTTATGAAATAGACCTTACGGACGAACCCGAAACCGCTCAGTAGCGGTTATTTTTTTGCTCAAATACAAACAACAAAACAAATTTTAGGAGGAAAATATTATGGCATTTTTTAATTCAGCAGTAGATGTGTTACAGACACTTGTTATCGCTCTTGGAGCAGGACTTGGCATTTGGGGTGTTATCAATCTTTTGGAGGGCTACGGCAACGACAATCGTGCGACACGTTCCTAATTGAAAAGGTTAGGCACTAAGTCGAAAGGCTGTAAAGCCTGAAATCTTAGGAGAACTGACAATCCGATGGGTGGAATGATGGGGTAACGCCCTGAAACGCCCACGCTGATACTCCGATTGGCACAGGATATGCAACTATCTGACTGTCAAAAGCTCGGTGAAGTCGGCAGAGAGTAACCGTAAGCGGATTAGTCCGCACGAAACCTGTCCAGAGGTGGACGGCGTTACCTATATGCCGGGTGTCAGGTACTCATGGTGAGGATGTATGAAAATACTGACGAACTTCCGAATGTACGGGTCTAAACGTTTGGATTTGCCGAAAGGCATTTTCCCATTAAAATGGGGTGTCCGTGGATTAGTAAGATTGGTTGTTATGAACGTCCACATACCGTTACAGGCGGTAAGGTTCTTTGAACCGGGCACAGGCTTAGAGGGAGCACCTAAAAGTATCCAATGATAGAATTGTCGGAACGTGGAAATCCGGGAACGTATGAAACAAGCTGTTGCAAGCCGTTGGGCGGAAAAGTCGGTTTTATCCGATATAACCGTCCTTAATCCCGGTGAGAGTAGGGGCATAGTACCGATGAAGCGGTGATAACAAGCCGTGGAGGGATAGCCCCAAGTCGAGTTTAGAAACAAAATCTGAAAACACAACAAACACAGCTTCGAGTATGACAAAGAAAATCCTAACCGAAAGGGGTGGGTGCCTGTGTTGACTTCGGAGCAGCAAAAGCACAAACCAAAACAAAGCAAAATCCGCTATACGGAATATTATGACCTGCAAAGCACTTTTGACGGTCTGTATGCTGACAGTCTGAACGGTAAAACCTTTCAGAACCTTATGCGCCTAATCGCAAGTGAGGAAAACATCAAGCTGGCATATCGGACAATCAAAGGAAATAAAGGTAGCGGTACTCCCGGCGTGGATAAGCGGACAATCAAAGACCTTGCTACACTTCGTGAGGAACAATTCGTCCGGCTTATTCAAAAACAGTTGAAGTACCTATGCCGGAGCCTACCGCCGAAGAAATCGCCGCAGAGGAAAAGGCATTTCGCAAACGGGAACAGCGGCGCGAAGCGCAGCGGCGATATGCCGCAAAGCAAAAGCAGAAAGAACAGGAACAGGAAAAATAGGCGCGAAAGAAAAGCGCATAAACCAAATATTGACCGCGAAAGACGGCTTACTCACAAAACGGGTAAGCCGCTTTTTTGCGCTCAAAACTGAAAGGAGTTTTACACATGGCAAAGACCAAAACCGAAAAAATAGCGGATATTCAAGTGCAGATTGAACAACTGAAAAACCAAGAAAAACGGCTTATGCAACAGCAAAAGGAGCAGGAGCGCAAGGACAGAACGAAACGCCTTTGCAAGCGGGCGGGGCTTCTGGAAAGCCTGTTGCCCGATACGATACCACTTACGGACGGGCAATTCAAAACTTTTCTTGAGAAAACCATAGCCACCGAACACAGCCGCCATATACTCACCGAAATCCAAGCGGGGCATATCAATCCTATCCTATCAAAACCCGCAGGAACGGCGCAGAGCAACGGCGCAAGGCAGAGCGGCTAACGCCCCTACCCTTGCTTAGAGCAAGGGCGCACTTATATACCACATGAATGTGGTATGTGCGGTCTTGCAGACAGCGTTTTGTGCCTATCGGCACAAAAGGAAACGGGATTAGTCGCCCAAAGCTGACTTGATGTAATTAACATCAACATCCATGCGCTCTGCTGTTTGCTCTAAGGTAAGCCCTGAATTGATGAACCGTTTTATTACCATGACAAGGTTTTCGGCAACCTCAATAATGTGTTTGTCCAAATCATAAAAACGCACAGCCCGTTGCCCCCAACTATGCTCTACTACCTGATGGAGATATTCAATACTGTTAAATGCTTTCATCTTCTCAATAAACATATCCATATCATCGGTTTCAAAGTACAATTCCACTGCGTTATTAGAAAAAATAATTTCTGTTTTTTCTTTATGGATAAAACCAGTCCAAGTATCAACTGTTTGTAGAAACACACCATCTGTCAATTGTACATTTGCGCCTGCATCCATCACTACTTCCAATCCCAACACAGCATTGTAAAACTGCTTAGATTTTTCAATATCATTAACCGCAATCAAAGTACCCTTATATTGCATTTCCATTACCCCTTTAATTTAGTTTCTATTCCTTTAGTCATCCAAATTATAACATTCCATCATCATACATTCAACAAAAAACGAAAGGAGGCCACCCTATCGCAATCTATCATTGTAGCATTAAAATCATCAGCAGAGGGAAAGGCAAATCCGCAGTTGCCGCCGCCGCTTATCGGGCAGGGCAAACCATCACAAACGAGTATGATGGCATCACTCACGACTACACCCGCAAGGGCGGCGTAGTCCACTCCGAGATTTTATTGCCCGACAATGCCCCCGCCGAGTATGCAGACCGAGCCGTTTTGTGGAATGCCGTGGAGAAAATCGAGAAATCGAAAAACGCACAGCTTGCGCGGGAAATCGAAATCGCCCTGCCTGTGGAACTCACACGGGAGCAAAGCGTTTCCCTTGTCCGCGAGTATGTGAAACAGCATTTTGTCGCGGCGGGAATGTGCGCCGACTTTGCTATCCATGATACAGGCTGCGGCAACCCCCATGCCCACATTATGCTGACAATGCGTCCATTTGAACAGGGCGGCGAATGGGGCACGAAGCAGAAAAAAGAGTATATTCTCGACCCGAAGGGTAACAAAAGCTATGACCCGAAAAAGCGGCAATACAAATGCAAGTCCATTCCGACCACAGATTGGAACGAGCAGACCAAAGCCGAGGAATGGCGGGCGGCATGGGCTGATTTTTGCAATGCCGCTTTAGAAAAACAGAACCATGCCGAGCGCATAGACCACCGTTCCTATGAGCGACAAGGGATAGAGCAAATCCCCACCATCCATTTAGGCGTTGCCGCTTTCCAGATGGAGCGGCGCGGCATACCCACCGAGCGCGGCAATATCAATCGGGAGATTGAAGTTTCAAATCAGAAATTGTGGCAACTCAAAGCGCGTATCTCCAAACTGCAAAACTGGCTGAAAGAGGAAATGAAAAACAACGAGCCGCCCACCCTTGCCGATGTTATTCAAAGCATACTTTCACGGCGGGAGCAGACAGGAAAATCTGACCGTTATCAAGCTATCGGCAATCTGAAATCGGCGGCGCAAATGCTCAAATTCCTGCAACAAAATCAGATTAAGAATATGACGGGACTTGATGAAAAGTTTAAGTCCATGATTGGGGAGCAGGTAGATATTCGTGATGAACTCAAACCCATTGACAGGCGTATGGCTACTTTGAAAAAACATATCGAACAAGCCGATATTTACCTTAAATACAAGGGTAAAAGGGCATTGACGGATACAGAGCAGACCCTGTTCATGGCGGCAAATAACTACCTCAAAGGCGTGATGAATGGCAAGACCTCCTTACCGACAAAGGCATGGAAAGCTGAATATTCCAAGCTGGCCAACCAACGGAACAAGCTCAATCAAAGGTATGTTTCCCTCAAGGACGAGGTAAAAGAAGACGAGCAAATCCGCCGTAGCGTTTACAGTATCTTACGACAGGAACAGCGCAAACAGCAACCGCGCAGAGTGCATGATGTGGAATTGTAGTAGAAAAGCGCGGCGGGTAGTCCTAACGTACCCGCCGCGTTTGCTCTCTTTAGAAAACGAGCTATTGCGAATGAAGAAAATGATTATACTATTCAATCTTTATGTTTAGGATGTTGTTCGGATTTCCATTTGCTAAAAGTATAGATTAATTGGATAATTTCAAGCAGAACAAGTATTACCGTCCATATTATTGCGGATGTCGTAGATGATTTAATCCAAATCAACACAATAGCGCAGATGCAAACAGGAGTCATCCATAGTGTCCTTATAAATTTTCGTCGATAAGTCAATCTCCAATAATTTACTACAAAGCCTTTATCAACTTTATCTCTCATGGTATAAGCACCCCCGTTAATATAAGTACTGTTCGCTTGCCTTATCGCCCTTAGACAAACTAAAAATCCATTTTTATTCTACCATAATTGCCCGTCCAAAACAACAAGAGTTTCTCCGTCCGTTACGCCTATCCAGATGTTCAAGGGACGGGTAGTATTTTCCCGCAAAGAACGGCAGGAAAATCTCCACCCTTAGACCCTTGACGGTCTGGATTTTTGCCGTGCCATTTCGCGGCGGTTATTGTCAGCCTTTGCGGGGCTACGCGCCCCACACCCCCGGCCTCTTCCAAAGAACAGGAGAAAATCTCAATAATCATGCGGTTGATGGAATAGGCAACAGGGCGGCTAAATGCTCATTAGTGGGCGTTAGTTTTCATATATAAGAAATTCATTGTTGCTGGCAACTGCTTTAATGAAATTATAATCCTTTGGTTTCCCTTTGAAACAGTAATTTACTACCCGCGCATTTGCGGCGTGAGTGACGATTAGGACGTTTTTTCCTTTGTGTTTTTCCATAATTTCATCACACAAATCACAGTTTCTTTTCATAAATAAATCGAAGCGTTCTACACCCCTTTTACCAGATTTTAGCGCTAACAAGAATAATATCATCATTAACCGATTTTCCTCTTTACCTTCAAAATCACCACAACATATTTCGGTAAGCCTGTCATCAAATATAACCTGGCCTTTATAGATTATTTCACAGAATTGTCGCGCTCTTGTCAGAGGACTACAAAAACACACATCAAAACTGACATTTTTCAAGTTTTCCGCTTGTAGATTTGCTTGCTCTATTCCTGTTTTATTCAAATAAGTATCTGTAATGCCGTTAGCTCTTTTAAATAAATTCCAATCGGTTTGTCCATGACGAACAAGATAAATCACAATTATTTATCCTCCATATTCCGCACTTTATATAAAAACTCTGTCTTATGTCGCATCTTCCCTACCAATGCAGAAAATATTAATACCATATATTACTATAGCACAGCGAATCCGCATATTCAAACCATTTTGAATATGTGGGTTTGCCATTTTAGAAAAAATATCATTTTACCCCTTGACAATCTTTGTTCTGGAACGGCGGCGTTTTCTCCATGATACAAAGCCTCTCCGAAACAGTTATCGTTCCCATTGCCGGAATTATCTTGACTTTTGTGATGTGCTACGAGCTGATACAAATGGCCATGGATAAAAATAACCTACACGAAATTGAAACGTTTATGTTCTTTAAATGGATATTCAAAACCTTTGTTGCTGTGATGATTATTACCAATACCTTTAATATCGTCATGGCGGTTTTTGATGTTTCGCAGCATATTGTATCCAGTGCGGCAGGGGTAATCATCACAGATACCAACATCGACGTTACTGCGGTCATCGCAGATATGGAAACCCGACTGCAAGAAATGGAGCTTGGCCCTCTATTGGACTTGTGGCTGCAAAGTATGTTTGTAGGCTTTACCATGCACGCCCTCACCATCTGCATTTTTATTGTCATTTATGGGCGAATGATTGAGATATATATGGTCACTTCCATTGCGCCGATTCCTTTTGCCACAATGGTCAACCGAGAGCTGGGCAGCATGGGACAAAACTATCTGAAATCCATCTTCGCCTCGGGCTTTCAAGCCTTTCTCATTATGGTGTGCGTGGGCATTTATTCTGTACTGGTACAGTCCATTGCCACTGATGGGGACATTATCACAGCGATTTGGACTTGCATGGGATATACGGTTTTGCTCTGCTTTACCCTGTTCAAGACAGGCTCGCTGGCAAAGAGTATTTTTAATGCCCACTAAGGGGCAGAAAGGAGCATTTTTATATGGATGAAAAAGCGATTTACCCGTATTCACTGGAGTACGCAAAACAAAGCAGTCCACAGGATGTGGAGCAGTATAAACTTTCTCATAAGCAAAATATTGCTTGCAAAAATGCCATTGAGCAAGCAATACGAGAAAGCTTTGACGGTCTGCGGCTTGGAAAAAATAGTGGCGAACAGGTTATTGCCGATTTTGGCTATGACAGAGTAAACCTTGTACTTGCTAATACCGTGCAGCGCAAAGATTATGACGGGCATTTTTCCCATGACAATAAGGCTTGGGCAAAGACTTTTCCTATTTCCGAAGATATGGTGTTTGACCGTGACCTCAGGAATGATTTTGTGGTAGACAGCCATCCTGCCGTTTTGGATGGGTTCATCAATCAGACACGCAGAGTCTTTGCACAGCTGAAACCATCTGTTCAGAAGCAGCTTGAAGCTGTGCCGAAAGACAGCAAAACCATCAAAGCACCTGTAAAGGATAAGGGGGCGAGATAATGGCGTATGTACCTGTACCAAAGGATTTAAGCACCGTAAAAACAAAGGTTGTGTTTAACCTCACAAAACGACAGATTATATGTTTTTCTGCCGCTCTTGTCGTGGGATTGCCCCTGTTTTTTCTTTTGAAAGACCAAACATGAACGAGCGCTGCCTCTCTTGTGATGATTTTTGTCATGCTGCCATTTTTCATGTTTGCCATGTATGAAAAGCACGGGCAGCGACTTGAGGTCATCTTAAAGCATTACATTGAGGTGAGGTTTATCAACCCAAAGAACAGACCCTATAAAACAGAGAATTTTTACGTTGCGGTAGAACGGCAGTACCAATTAGACAAGGAGGTAAAGAACATTGTCCAAAAATCAAAAATCGACCAGTCAAAAACTCACCAGAGTCGAGAAAAAGGAAATCGCGGCTGCCATAGAGCGAGCAAAGCATAAGGATAAAAAAGAAAAATCTGCACAGGACAGTATCCCCTATCGGTTTTCGATGTATCGCAGACCGAAGGTAAGCCCATTCCGGCCCTTGCGAACAGCTTAACAGGTGATGTGCAGCAGTATGAAATCTTTATGGAGGCTCTACGCCGTTCTTCTCCTGTTCCTCTTGCCTTTGAACAAATGTCAGCAAATACGGACGGATATTTCAGCCCCAAGGAACAGAGAATTGCACTCCGTGAAGGAATGAGTGAGGTGCAGACAGTTTCGGCTGCCATTCACGAAATTGCCCATTCTAAACTGCACGACTATGAAAAGCAAAAACTGGAGAATGCAAAGGCAGACGAATGCGCAGAACTGCCAAAGCCTAAAGATCGTCGTACTGAAGAAGTGGAGGCAGAAAGCATTTCCTATTTATTGTGTGTTCAGTGGGGATTGGGGATACTCCCCAACAAGCAGATTTGCCAAAATCCCGGCAGGGAATTTTGAGCAAAATCGCAAGGTGTGTACCACCTTGCCCTGCTTGCCACTA
>ENA-UOOM01000843-UOOM01000843.1-fermentation-metagenome-genome-assembly--contig:-NODE-843-length-32570-cov-5.183884_pt1 | contig 32570 bp, 23 predicted proteins | sample MGYA00245781_ERZ724031 | MGnify/ENA primary metagenome ERZ724031 (study PRJEB28704, sample SAMN03018317) | fermentation metagenome | biome: anthropogenic terrestrial biome; feature: soil; material... | reverse complement strand
TTCACCCGTGAGTCCATTTGCCATCGGCAATCTCCTTTTTCAGATAATGGGTTCCAAACTTTGAAATAATGCTCCTCTTATGAAGCGGCGGTTGGTCGGGAGCACCGCCTTTCACTGGAACATCATCCCGGGCATCCTCACCAGGTCATGCGGATCGGATTTCTCGGTCAGGGTGTGCTTCACCAATGAGGAGGGGAAGATGCAGTTCATCCCGAAGCGGCCGCGAAGCATATCGACTGTGTCGTCGGCGGTCTGCCGCTTTTCATGGCGCGACGCATCGTTGAAGAAATCCCACTGCAAGGGGTTCTTCTGGGACGCCAGGTTGATTCCCCTCACCGTCAGCGCTCGGACGGGCTTATCCCAACGGTAGTTGCAGTGAAGAAGCCGGCGCGCTTCCTGCGCAATTTCAAGAGGGCTCTGGGTTGGGAGCCGCAATTGCGCCTGGCACTGCCTGTATTCCAGGTCGTTGTCCTTGACTGTCAGCTGCACACCGCCAGCCGCCAGGTCATGGATCCTGAGCCTGTGACCGATATCCTGGCTGAGGGCTAATAAGACCAGCCAGGCTTCTTCCTCCGAGTCCACGTCCTTATTGCAGGTGATGCCGTGCCCGACCGATTTCACCGGGGATTCAAATTCCCGATGCATCACCCGGGAGTGATCCTGTCCAGAAGCGAAACTCCAAAGAGCCAGCCCGTTCACCCCGAACCAGCGTCGCATCGCTTCCGGCGGGGTCGCGGCGATACCCCCAATCGTGTAGACTCCGTATTTCTCCAGCTTCCGGCTGGTCGCCCTGCCGACGTAGATCATGTCAGACGCTGGCAGTGGCCAGACCTTTTCTCGGAAGTTGTCCTCAGTAATCACAGTGATGGCATCGGGCTTTTTCATGTCACTGCCCAGCTTGGCGAAGATCTTGTTGAACGACACACCAAGCGCAGGAAATATCACCGAAGAGAAAGAAAGTGAACTCGAGGAGTTCATTGAATATGCAATAATTGTGATGGGAACCCTTGGCCATAAAGTGTTTGAACCGTTATCACAGGCTGTAATTACAAACGGCTCTATATCGCATCCTGAGCGTCAGATATTTTTTCAGCCTGCATGGAATGAGACCGAAGGCGTCGCCGTTGCTAAGTAGAGGTTGACTGACGCAGTCAGTGCAGAATAAGTTCCGCTTCAACAATGCAATAAAGCTTGGAGTCAGTATAAGTGATTACAATGGATTGATATTGCTGGCTGTCTCATCTTGAGTAACATGCTAAGAAAGCATAAAGAAAATGCCGGCAGTGCGTGGGTAACACACTGCCGGGCAACAAGTTCTATATCAATTCATTCGATAATTTTCACAATGCCGGATACATCGCCGATTTCGATGGTGTACTCACCAGGAGCATCTACGGTAATGTCCATCTGGACAACACGCCAAGAGCTCCCTTCCACAGTCATAATCTTTTCGGCAACTACTTCTCCATTGACTTTGGCTTGGACGGTGGCGAGCCCATCCGCACCTGTGTTTCGAAGCAGGCAGTATGCGCCGAAGGGTTCTCCTGCCTTGGCCTGATTCCATACTGTGGTCTGTAGGCTTGTCCAAGGGCCTGATTGGACTTCCACAGTCTCCTGAGCCAAGGGCAGGATTAGGCAGGAATACTTGAATTCTGGATCTTCACCATAGCTCATACCGAACTGGTAAGTAACCAGCGGATCACCCCAGTTATTGGGAGAGGCGTAGTTCGGATCATCTTCCATGGTGGCCTGCACCATCAGGCGTACATAGGGGGAGGCGCCTTGATCACCAGCCAGGTCTTTCCATTGCTCATTATCTGCCACAATATCCCTGGCGATTTCTTTATTGATTATGCCCCCTGGTTCCACAACGCCGTAAAGCAGGTCAACATACACCCAGGGAGCCGTGGTGATTACGAAGCCGCCTTCCGTAGAACCATGATCAGCGCGCTGGCTATAGCTCAGATACAACAGTGCATCTGCGCTTTCAATGGCGTACTGGTTAGGTTTGGTGGTGTTCAGGGTTAAGATGATGGGCTTATCCAAATCTTGCGCATCTTCAACAAACAGTTCGGTCGCGTCATTGATGGAGGCGTAATCACCCACAACGACATCGGCTTCTTCCATCGTGTCCACAACGCTCACGCCCATTTCCGCCATATACTTTTTATAGCCTTCCTTGGCGGCGGAGTTGGAGCTGTCAATATACACCTTGGCTTCCTTGTTCAAGGGCAACAGGTTGTTATCGTTCTTCACCAGCACAGCGGATTTGGCTTGCAGGCGCTCGGTCAATTCAACTTCGTATGGATTGCGGGCAGCACGCAGTTCTTCATCCGTGGTAATGGGCGTGGGATTGGCAGCCCATTCAGCACTGGCACAAAGCGCAACGGCGGCATCTACATCACAATAAGGATTATCAAACAGGCCCTTATTAAACTTGAAACGGAGGATGCGCGTAGCGGCCTGATCCACATTGACCTTTTCCACTTCCCCGGAGGCCAGGCCGTCGATAATCGCCTGGGGGTAGTTGGCAGAGGGGGACGATTCCCAATCGCTGTAATCGCGTACGATGCGGCCGGAGCCGAACATGTCAGTACCGTTCTCCATAGCGGAATTGTAGAGCCAGCCGATGGTCTGCTGACCAAGGTCGATGCCTTCAGCAGTAATGCCACTCATACGGCCGGGGTTGGAAGGACCGCCTCCCAGGCTCCACCAGTCCGTCACAACCACACCCTGGAAGCCAATCTCCTTGCGGAGATAATCCATGGTTGCTTTATCCCATTTCACATCCACAGTGTTGCTGATACCGGTGCCTCCGCAGTTGGTCATAACCCATTCGGAACCGGCAGAGAGAGCAGCTTTCCAGCCTACCATCCAATTGTCAAAGTTTTGGGCTACGCTGCGTGCCTTGCCAAAGGAACTGTCACCGCCGCGGCCAATCCAGTGCTTGGTGCAAGAGGCCAAGCCGTTTTCCTGAAGGCCTTTAATTTCTTCGTGCACAATGGCGGCGATGTATTCAGGATTTTCACCGTATTGAGCGCCAATTTCATTGGCATAAGGCTCAAAGGTCACATGGATGCCAAGGGCACGCATGGTCTTGCCGTAGTAAGAGGCCAGCAAGTAGGCCAGTTCAAGATCATTGGCAGTGCCGAATCCTTCGTGCGATTTGTCGATGTATCCCCCAAAAGCATTGTATTCACGATCGGAAGTAAACACCATGGGCACACCCAAGCGCTCCGCTTCTGCAGCAGCTTGCAAGTTGTTCAGGGTGTTGGTAATGGTGATAGGTGTACCGTTGAGGTTGAACAATTGGCAAGTGAGGGCAAATTCCTTCACCATGTGTCGGGCATCATAAAGCTGCGTGTTGACACAGAACAGCAAGCCCACTTCTTCTTCAGGAGTCATCTGGTTAATCAGGTCAGCAACTCGGGTGTCGGTGTCCTCGCGCCAATCCTCATACACATCCAAACTACCGTTTTTATTCAGATCCTTGAATTTCAAGCCATCGACATCCAAGATGGGGGTTAAACCCTCAATATACGAGAGTTTTATCTGGCCAGTGGCTTCATCCGCTTCGATTACTGAGAATTCACAGTTTGCTCTCAGGAATGCTTCCTCAGCAGCAACCACTTCCGGATCCACGTCCTGGGCACGAAGGTTCATGACCTGGTTTGCACCGACAGGTTCATCGGTGGCCTTTTCCGCAAAAGCACCGCCGACGCTGCTGAACATCATGATAAGTGCCAGCAGCAAAGAGAGTTTCTTCATTGTCCGGTTACTCCTTTCAATTCCTCGTTATGTTTGCGCACTCCGCTTGCGCCGCAGGCTCTGCCGACACAGAGCCTACAGGCAATCACAGTCTACTAAGGGTAGGATAGCATAGTTCATTTCATTATAATGTGAAATTGATGCACCCTCCTTGACAGCATTTCACATGAAAACTTGAGGCTTGTAAAAATCATGCACGAATACCCCGAAAAAAACACACAAAACCAGGTAGGAACTTTGTTGCACAATGTGATAATCTGAATTCACATCAACTGTTGTGGTTTCCTACGCGACGTATCAAAAAGATTGCAGCCAGCAAAACAATGCTCCAGGCGGCAGGCTGTACCCATTTCCCGATTTCTTTGGGTATGAATGGAAGAGATGAATCCTCATTGTTCGCCCCCTCCTCTTGTGCCCCTGTCTTTTCATTAGGCACAGCCGACGCTTGTGAAGGTGTGCTTGCAGCACCGTCGCCTGCACTGGGGCTTAAGGAATTGTTCTCTCCCTGAGGGGGGAACTGGGGGAAGCCGGAAGGCGGTGTGAAGCCTCCGGGATTGAAAAAATCCGGCATTCCGCCTCCCATCCCAGGCGGCTTGGGAAATGCACTGTTGTCAAATCCACTCATTCCAGTATTCATGCTTCCCATATCGGCAATGGAGATATCACTGGCATCTATCAGGGCGCCACTGTTTACTTGCTGCTCCTGTGTGGTGGAAGGAATGGTACCATTCAGCTGTCCACGGATGCTATCACCGCGTTTTTGACAGAAGATTTGCAGGGTATCCACTGCTTTCTCAAATTCTTCCATGTTATAAAAAGCGGAGGCATCCTGCTTGAGATACGGGGTAATCATTGTCTGTACGCGGCTGATTTCCTTCTTCAGCCAGCCGCTTTCGATGTTTTCCAGAATAAAACGGTCATAAGCGGCATGATAATCCGCCAGCGAAGTCTCCTCGCTAAATATCCAGGCGACCAGTGGGCGGGAATCCACAGTACCACCGCTGACAGGAGAGTCTATGGGGCTGTTCACCATGAAAGTGGCATCGGAAGAAGCGGAAAAACCACCAAATCCCAGGTTGTAATCCCAGGGGATGATAGACAACTTGCCTTTTTCTTCGTACAAGTAATAATTATGCACCATCATGCCTGTGTAGCTGTCGTCATTGCAGAGGAAATGGTGGGCGGCCAGGTAACGGATCACCTCATCTTGGTTTACGGTGTTCTCAATATCTTCCTTGGCATTCAGTCTGCGCAGCGCTTCAATCAAGCGGGTTTTGTCCTTCTTCTTAATCGTAGTTTTTGCATTCTCAAAGATGTTTTTATAATTGTCGGGATTGTCGTCTGTATAAATCAATTTTACATCATCGTTTCCTATTCCAAAATTAAAACCACCAAAACCACCTGCTCCTGGTCTTTCGGAAAAGATGCGCTCCCCCTGTTGTTCAGTGCTTTCAGGTGAGGCGATGGCGCTGGTGCCGCCCACTGTATCCTGGATGCCACCAATGGAGCCAATCCCCGGGGGAGGCATTTGCGGAAGAGTCATTGGTACACCAGCGGAATTATCGGTGGATGTGTCCGACGGCTTTGTCCCATCCTTTGCCGGGAAGGGCATGTCGAATGTGAACGAAGGTCTTGTTGAAGGAGCATCCTGCTCTGATGCACCATCCTTCACACGAAACTGCTCCATCTCGAAGTCCCCGGCATTGCCGCGCCCTCCGCCAAAGGATATGCTGTCGGGCTTATACAAAGCGCCTCTGGTCATGCCGTTGCGGTCCATGAAAGCTTTCTCGATGCCTTCCACCGCGAGATATAGACCCCATGGCTCGCCGTTTACACTAATCTGCACATAGCTGCACAAAGGTGAGGGGACGCCTGCGCGGTTCATCAAGGTATAGGACAAGTAGTCCTTCATCATCGTGGCGTCCTGAATCAAGTTGTTCAGGCTCAGCTTATCCAATCCATGATAGGTTGAGCCCTTAACATAGTGATCGAATTCCACCTTGAAGGAATAACGGGTAGAACCCATGGCGGCCACTGAAGAGAGGGAGATGTTTCCTTTCGCGCGAATGGCCACATTATTGATTCTCTCGCCGTTGATGACCAGGTTGCATTCCGCATATTCTTCTGCCGTTGCCCTGGCAATGAAATCATCCCAACCCGCCATGGTTATGTCGATGGTATGCACCTTGTTTTGATCAAAAAGCAAACTCTCGCAACCCGCAGGCTGCTTGCCAATTCCCTGCAAAGGTTCAAGACAAGCCCACAAACAAGCCGCGACCAGAAGCATCGCCACCGTGGTCAAATACACGATGCGATCAACTTTTTTTGTTCTCAGCATGGGATCACCCCATATAATCGCCGTTGTAGCTGACCAGCACCGCGCTGCCTACGCCTTCCATTTCAGAAAGCCTGGTGATGAAATCAATATCGTCCTTCTTCAGGGTCACTTCATAAGACAACTCAATGTTGCCCTTCTGAGCGCTCTTGCTCTTGACAACCGATTTATCGGTGTTTTGTTTCAGATAGGCTACCACCTGTTCTTCAGTTTTGCCATCGTTGCAGGAAATAATGGCGATAAAGGGCTTTTGTGCAGATTTTCTGTTGCAGAAAATCATCATAATCACGCCAATGATGACGCTGCCGAAAACAGCAAGCGGAATCATCCCAGCCGCCAGCACGATGCCACCTGTGATGGCCCAAAAAAGAAAAGCGATGTCCATGGGTTCCTTGATGGCGGTGCGGAAGCGCACAATGGACAATGCACCTACCATGCCCAGGGACAAAACCACGTTGGAAGTAACGGCCAGAATCACCATGGTGGTGATCATCGTCATGGCAATGAGGGAACCACCGAAAGCCTGGGAGAACATAACTCCCGCATAGGTCTTCTTGTAGACAAAAAAGATGAACAGACCCAGAAAGAAGGAAAGCACCAAGGGGATGGCCATATCGGTCAGAGATACAGCGGTCACGTTTTCCAGGAACGAGGATTTAAAGATGTCTTTGAAGCTCATGGCTTGTCTCCTATTTTGATGTTATTGATATATCCTGCAGGCGGCGTACTTCGAGTAAGCCGTAGGCGCACGGCTTCTCAGCGCAGTCGCCTTCCGGATCACATTGGGCAGATACTCATCCCACTTGACCTCAAGCAGTGTCACATCGTCCTCAATGGGAAGTGTTAGCCCTCCAGGATGCAGGAAATCCCTGGGCGCGCTGGTGCGAATACCCCAGTCAATAGTCACACGCACATTACCCGGAGGATAGGTAAAGGGCATACGCTTATAATCCACTACAACTTTCGGGGCCAGGCAGCGCACCTTCATATCCACATAGAGCGCCACCAGCAAAGGGCGTTTGCTGCCCATCAACCAGGCGGTCTCCCCCTGAAGGATTTTTTGAACCTTCTCCAGCGTCAACCGCTCCTGAAGCTTGTAACCCAGGCCGTTGCGTTTGATTTTGCATTCCAGCATGATGTAATCCAGGCTGTCGTTGTAATAGCGGATGCGGAATTTCCGCCGCTCATTTACTCCGTTCAGCTTGTCAAGCAGCGCAGTATTGAGAGGATCGTCAAAATACAGGCTTCGCACGCGGTAGTATCCCATCTCCTTGGCATGGGGATCGATCTTTGCTACAGCGCTCAGGTTTGCCCGAACACACACGGCATCCCCTGCAGTAATGATGTGTTTGATCTCATGCCGGTAAACCACTCGTTTTCCTCCTCTTCTCCAGTCTCTGCCTTTCTTTCAAAGGACGTCTCATTTTAAAGCGGGAGCAAGGCAGGTGCATTGGAAATTTTCAAACTCGCTACAAGAAAATCACATCGGGCTATAAATCCACTGTATGCTGGAAATGAACCGGCCCGGTTGCCCTGAACAGGACAACTGGGCCGGCAGCGCTCTTATGGGTTCATTCCAGGATGTTGATGGCCTTGCTAAGATCGCCAATGGTAATGATATGCTCACCGGGCTGATCAACGGTCAAGGTCATTTCCACAACGCGCCAGCTGCCGCCATTGACCGCCATGATCTTTTCTGCGATAACAGTGTCGTCACACTTGGCTTCAACTGTGGTTATGCCATCGTCACCCTGATTCCACAGAAGAACATAGGTGGTGAAGGGCTCGCCAGCTTTGGTTTCCACAATGGATTCATAGCTGGTCCTGGTGGAGCCGTTAAATTCGGTCACAACTTCATGGGTGGCACGAGGTAACACCAGGGTGTCATATACGAAAGCGGGCTGTGCACCATATTTCATGCCATATTGGTATTGGAGAAGAGGGTCACCCCAGTTGTTCGGAACCGCATGCTTCTCACTGGTCTTCATGGTGGCCAACAGCATCATGCGCACCCACTGGTTTGCACCTTGATCGCCAGCCAGATCTTTCCACTGGCTGTTGTTCATATCAGAATCGCGGGCGATTTCTTTGACCACCATGCCGGAAGGCTCGACTTCTCCAAAGAGTAACTGAGCAAGAACAATGGGCTCGGTAGTGGTAATAAAGCCGCCAGCGCCGGTGCCATGATCAGCAGGGCGGGTGAAGGTCAGTGCCAACAGGGCGTCGGCATTTTCAACCAGATATGTGTTGGGGTCAACACAGTTGGCGATGATCACCAGCTTTTTCTCAGCTTCCTTCGCATCGTCAATGATTAGCTCTGCAGCATCGTTGATCTGTGTACAATCAGCGATGACAAGATCTGCATCCCTAATCTCATCAACCAATTCTGCGTAATCCGGTAGCACTTTTTTGTAACCTTCCAGAGTAATGGCAGAAGCTGTGGATCCAATGTATACCTTGATGTTCTTTTGAAGCGGCAGCAGCCCATCGTCGTTCTTAATCAGGATGGCAGATTCTGCTTGAAGCTGGCGCTCCAGGGCAACAATTTCCGGATTGCGAGCAGCAGTGAGGGTGTCATTGTCCACCACGTCCCAGGGCTGTGCGATGTATTCATCAGAAGCAGAGATAGCCAAAGCCTTGTGTACGTCAGAATAAGGATTTTCAAACAGGCCCAGCTCAAATTTGTCCTTCAGTACGCGATAGCAGGTCTCCCAGCATCGCTCTTCAGAAATCAGGCCTTCGCTAATCACTGTATTCATCGCCCCGCGGTCAGCCGTTGCCTGACGGCCGTCTCCGGTGTAATCAGCTGCAGGGCTGCCAATCTGATCCAAGCCAAGGTTGATTGTAAATGCATAGCGTTCCGGGATGGAAAGGCTCATCAAGTCTACTCCATCCACAGTAATTCCAGTGGAGTTGCGGTCGCTCTGGTCGCCCCAGTCAGATACGATGATACCTTCAAAGCCCAGGGTTTTCCGCAGATAATCCATGGTTTCCTGATCGTAGTCGACATGCACAGTGTTGCTCAAGCCTGTCCCATAGCCATTGGTCATGACCCATTTGGGATTGCTTTCCAGCGCAATCTTCCAGGCAATCATCCAGTTGTCCACAGTTTGTGCATCGCTACGGGCATCCTGGAAGGAGGAATCTCCGCCACGGGCAATAAAATGTTTCATGCAGGCCTGGGTACCGCCTTCTACCTGAATGGCAGCCACTTCCTCTTTGGTCATATTGCCGGCATACACAGGATCTTCACCATTCCATGAGCCCAGCTCCTGGCCATAAGGATGGAGCACCAGGTGAATGCCGATAGCGCGGCTTTCCAGGGAGTACGCAGTCCACAGCTTTTTAGAAAGCTCCAAGTTGTTGGCAGCGCCAAAGGCATCGTGGGGCGTATCAATCATGCCACCCCAGGTGTTGTACTGACGGTCATTGGAAATAACAATGGGGATGCCCAAACGAGAATCCTCACCCAGCGCCTGCATGGCGTTATGATACACAATTTGCTGTGCAGGAGTGCCATTGGTATTATCCAGGTGGGTGGTGATGTGCAGTTGATTGATGTAAGACCACATAGATTTGGCCGGAAACCTCCTTTCTCCGGCATCCTTCACGTTCACAGTCTCTTCTGTGGAGAACATGTAGCGATCATCAGAGAAATCAACGCCGGTAGGATCTCCACAGGTGTTCACATGGAAGAACAAACCGGCTTTTTCCTCCAGCGTCATCTGGTCATAGAGGTCTCTGACGCGTGCTTCCACGTCCTGTCGCCAGTCTTCATACACGTCCAACTGAGCATTCTTGTTCAAATCCTTGAATTGAAAGCCATCCACTTCCAAAATAGCTGTTAAGCCCTTCAGGTAACCCAACTCGGCTTGCTCACCATCAATAGGAAGGATGCTGATTAGCTCATTGACTTGGTCATAGCTGGTAAAACGAGGTCCGTTGGCTGATTCTTCCGCATGCGTTGCGAAGCTCAGACTAAAGACAATCATCACAATAGCCAGAAGCAGCGACAGTTTTCTCATGATAAGACCACCTTTCTATACTTGGAGATGCTATTCCCTTGGTAAGCATCTTAGCGAAACGCCGATGCGCCTGCTTATGGATTTCTTGCACAAAGGCATGGAAAAACGACATTGCAACGGTAAAATGGAAAAATCCAGCCCAGAAAGCATAAAAAAAACGGGCAAGCTTCTTTAAACACTCGCCCGGCTGGTCTTCAGAGTTTGCTTAATCCGTCAAGATCACGGTGCCCCACAGGCTGGGGTTGGTGTTAATCTTCAGATCGCCTGCCCAAGCCAGCTGAGGGATGTATTCCGTTCCCGGACAGGGGTAGCCGATGTCTGTGATAACGAAGTTACAGGACAGGGTATCGCCCACAGCGGGTGTATAGACCCTTATGTTCTTATTAGAGAAGCAGGTCCAGGGCACAAGGGCTTCCCACGTAAAGCCAGTGGCGGTCATCTTTACAGCACAGGAATAGCCTTCCAGCACATTTTCACCGCCATCCATGCCTATGCTGACAAAGCGTTGACGGGCGTCCTTGGGTACCATGGAACGGTCAATGGCAGTGTCCCAGTAGCCTTCGTTCATGATAAAAAAGACCAGAAAATCATTTGTTCCGTATTCTTGCCTTTCAAGGTCAGCAGCGGGATCGGTGGAGATGTACAACTTCAGGTTGTCCTGGCCGTCAACGGGCAGCATCTCAATGGAACCCAGAGGATTATCTTCGGTGACATCCGCAGCTATGTACAGGTTGTCCTCATCCCAGGAGAGAAAGAATTTGGCGGAGCAGTCGTTGGGCCCCTGCCAAAACACCTGATCTCTTATAACCTGAGCAACATCATCCACCACCGCTGGGGAATCCAAGTTCCAGTCATCCAGTTTCCCGTCAATCACAATTCCGTCAGCCTTGTGTGCAGTGATACTGGGGCGGGCAGTTTCCTCGGCCAGCATGGGGGTTATCAGTATCATGGCAGCCATTAGGCCTCCAAAGAACTTCATCAGCTTCTTCATGGGTTTTTACTCCTCTCGTCCGGGGAAAAAAGTCCTTCTGCGTATTTTCAGCAAGTCTATGATATCAAATTTACAGCAGGCAAAAGCAGGACAATTGTACACAGAAGATGAGAAAAAACAGAACCTGAAAATTATCGACTCTTAGTGTTTTATGCCAAATCCATCCACCGCCTGGGTCATATCCATGGGAAGGTCCAGGATGTTTGCAATCCAATGGCTGCCCCCCAGAGTTCCCGCTGCCAGCACGCCGGCAAGTGCACTGTCAGCAAATATATTGCAGGTGAAGCGGCTAAATTCGATATCCCGCAAGTACAGAGCACAGCATTGGCTTCCCTCAAACAGGTTGTTTGACGCATCAACAGAAGCGCTTCCATAGGCCATGACCGCTACCCAGTTGTTTATCAAGGTGCTGTGGACCAATGTCGTGGGGGTAGCGTCTAACCGGACACCGCAGACGGTACATCCCTCCGCCCTGCAACCGGCCATCAATACAGGCCCTTCTTTTTGCAAGTTGAACCCGTTTTCACAGTCAATGGCCGCAGAGTTCAACAGGGAGTTGCCTTTCCCTGCTGACATGAAATAGCCTTGTCCTGTGCCGGTGACCATGCAATCAATCATGGCGCTGTTTTGCACCAAGGAAAAAAATAGACCCTGCTGACAATCTGTTGCGGAACAATTTTTCAGCACAATATTTCGGCTGGCCCGAATATCCAGCCCATGATTTGACTCGGCTGAGGAGCAATGATTAAGAACGCCGCCTTCGCATTTTGCGACATAGATGCCGAACACCCCGCAGCGGTCTGCCTTGCAGTTTTCAAGGTAGATATCGCGATTATAGACAAGCACCATGCCCATGGAACCGCCGGACACATCTGCGTTAGAGACAAGCACTTCATCACAATCACAGCATATGATTTGCCCCGCACCTTCCGGCACACGCACAACGGCTTTAGAAACAGCGTAGAAAAGTGGTTTCCCGTTCACGGTGTTGTTTTCAATACTGTGGGAAGTGAAGAATTCCACATCTTCGCCCACCTCAAACAAGCCGGTCAGCACTGGCAGTCCTTTGCTGCTTTCAGACAGCGGCGGCCCAGCCAGGGAAATGCCACAGCCGGTGAAGGCGCAGTTTCGCACGCTCATGCGGTAAATACCACCACACCACATGCCGCAGGAAGAGGTGCACCAGGCTTCGTCAGCCAGCGTGATGCGGCAATTTTCCAGGAGCATGTCATCACCGAGAGCTTGTATGCCGATATTTCGAAATCGAATGTCCAGACCGTCCAGCGCAACGCCGTCCGCTTCCACCCGAACAGCAGTTTGAAACTGCGGGGAATCTATAATCGGCTTTGCACCATCAGCAGCGCGAATAGTAAGCGTTTTACGAATCGTCAATGGAAAGCTTTCCTGTGGTTCCGCGTATACTCCCTCCGCCAACTCAATCACATCACCGTCCCTGCACCGGGCCAAAGCCTCTGTCAACGTCATTCCCCCCGGCTCAAGGCGGAATATTTCAGCATAGGAAATCAGCGGAAGCAAGAGCAGGAGCAGGGCAATCCACATCACCTTTTTCACGTTTACTCTACCTGACCTCGAATCGCTGGAGACAGCCAGTTGAAGCCTCTCCAGTACTGTCTTCCATTATAATCCATACGAGTTGTTTTGTCCCGTCTCCCTTGATGTTCACATCATCACCAGTTTGGAAGGAAAATAAATGTCCGGCAACAGGAAGTAAGATCATCCTTTTTGAATCGTTCACTGCTAATTGATTGGCCGCACCCTCCAATCTTTCGTTACCGTCATTATGGCAGAATCGGGCAGAATGCCGACAGGAGAATTCTGCACAGTCAGCGAGTCAATTGCTGCCCGATTATTTCAATTAGGAATATCCGGCACTGCTGAACGGAAAATACTGCAAACTGCCTGATTTTACCAAGAGTCATGGTATACTTCTTGCAGGAGACCGACTGGGAGGTGGCAACATGTATCGTGTTTTAATCGTGGATGACGAGATGCCCGCCCTGCGCTTTGTACGCAGCATCATCGAGCAGTCTTCTAAAAATTTCCAGGTGGCTGGTACCGCCACCAGCGGCGAGCAAGGACTGGCTTTTTTGAATCAGCACGCAGTTGACTTGCTGATTACCGACATCAGCATGCACGGAATGACCGGAATCGAGCTGGCCCTTGCCGCAAGAAAAATGCAGCCGGGCATCCACATTCTTATCATCAGCGGCTATGGTGAATTTGAGTATGCCCAGGGAGCTATCCAGGCCGGAGTGCACGATTATCTGCTTAAACCTGTCAGCATCAGCAAGATGGTTGCCATTTTGCAATCCATAGAAAAAAAGCTGGATGATGAAAACAAGGATATGGCCGCCACCATCCTGCCCGCCATCGCCTGTGGACAGCCATATTCCAAGGAAAGTGCCGCACAGCTCTACAAGAACAAGAGCTACCATTTTGCATTGATCCGCTGGGGCAACCTGGACATGGGTCTGAGAAGCGTCCTGGGAGCCACTGCCCTGGTTAATCCTCCTGATGAGCATTTTCAGGTTCTGCGTGGCAGGGACGATGATGAACGAATTTTGATTGCTCGGGACGGCCCCAAGGAAGAATTTCTGATCAATCTGAGCGTTTACATGACCAAACAAGGCAAATTACCCACCTGGACAGCCATCTATACACCTTTGTCCCGGGAAATGGAAAGCCTGCCTGTTTTCATCGACAAGGCGCTCACCCTGCTGCAGCGTAAAACAGTGATCGGCAAGCATCAAATCCTCCAGTACTCTGGCGGTTCACTTGCGGAGGAGAACCCGCATCTGCCGACCGACGAACTGAATCAGTTAACCTATTTCACAAATGCCGGCAAATATCGCATGATTAAGGATTACTTCATTTCCTTAGCTGCAGGCTGGGAGTTGGAGCAAAAGCCCCAGAACCAGGTATGGCAGATGGGTCGTCAGCTGATTCACCAGGTGGCTGCCGTCTATGCACCGATAGCCAACCGCGTGGAAGCAATCCTGCTGGAGTTCAACGATTTAATCCGCTGCGCTGGATCTTACGGCGATTTGATGTCAAGCCTCTATTCCCTTCTGTTTGATAACGACAACATCAGGGATAGAAAGCTATCCACCCAGGAATTGTACGACTATGCTGTTCGGTACATTGAAGAAAACTACGCCCAACCCATCGGCATGCAAAACGTATGCGACGAAATAGGCATTTCTCCAACCTATCTGAGTCGTCTGTTCCGCAAATACAGCGATACCACCTACAACGCTTTTCTGACCCGTTGCCGGATGGAAGCCGCAATGAAGCTGTTGAGAGAAAAGCCAAATCTGCTGCTGCGGGATGTTGCAGCGTGTGTGGGCTATGAGGATTCCAGCTATTTTACAAAGGTGTTCCATCAGTACACCGGCAAAACACCCTCCCGGTTCACATCAGGGGATGGACACAAATAATACTGACTCCAATTTTTATTGCATCAGTATAAGCAAAAGGGCAAGTCCTTCTTTGATTGGACTTGCCCTTTCATCACACCATCATCTTCCTGAGCCTGCTCCTGTCCAGCTTCATGGTTGCGGTATAAGGCATTTCACCCAGATGGACATAGAAATCTGGCAACATGTTCCGGGCAAGTCGTTCTTTCAAACCAGCTATGATCTCTTTTTCTTCCAGTTCACCTGTATAGAAGCACCACAACTTGTCCTTTTCGCTGTCAAATAACACACAGCCTGCCCTCCAGCCTGGAAGCTCACGCAAGGCAACTTCCACCTCTCCGATCTCCATCCGATAGCCCATGTGCTTGATTTGGGTATCCCGCCGGCCCAGCACCATCAGCTGCCCGTCTTCCCGGATAAAGCCGATATCTCCACCGCGAAAAAAGCGCTCATACCATCCCTGGTTCAACGGATCGGTCACCCAGGATGCTGCCGTGCGCTCTGCGTCCCGATGATAACCGCTGGATATCCAGGGGCTGGATACAAGCATTTCGCCAGGCACTCCCGGTGGCACCTCGTTGCCGTTTTCATCAACAAACAGAATATGCACTAACGAAAAAGGTTTGCCCACAGGCAAACGGTCGCCATCCTGATGGTCTTCACCCACTGTGCCCACAGCCACAGCAAACATTTCCGTACTGCCGTAAAAATGCCACCAGCTGGCATGAGGGCTGGCCTCCATCCACACTTTGAGGGGTAGCCAGGGCATGGATTCGCCGCTCATCATGCCCCATTTCAGCTCGGGGAGGCAACCAGGTTTCAATACGCCCGCATTGACCACGCTGATAAAACTGGAAGGTGTCATGCAAAATACAGTGATGTGTTGTTTGTTCAGGCTTTCAATCAGCTTTTTCGGAAAGGTCAATACCCCGGAAGGAAGCAGGTATGTCCTGGCGCCCAGCGCCACCGGCGGGTAGACATCCAAAATGGAATTGGCATAGAAAAAGGGCGATTGATTGCCGAATACAGCATCCTCTGTCAAGCCATACACTTTGATGGTGGCTTCCGTCCAGTGCAAATAGCTGAAATGCGTTTGAATGGAGCCCTTGGGAATGCCTGTGGAACCGGAAGTGTACAGGATGGACATGGGATCGTACACGCTGGCCTGATTACGGATGATCCCCAGTTTTTCTTCGTTGATGTCGCAGGATAGCGCATCAGAACAGGTAATCAGGCAGTCGCCGTCCAAACCACAGCTTTCATAGGCTTTTTTCCCCCGTTCGTCAACCAGCAGAGCGGTAGGCTGAAGCAATTCCAACAGCAACCTCAGCCTTTCCGGCGGCATAGCGATATCCAGGGGGGCGTATGCGCAACCTGCATACAACACACCAAACATCGCCGGTATGTTGCTGAGGCTCCGCGCGTCAATCAGCAGAGCAACCGGGTCTCTTGGGGCGGTGTGTTTCGCCAGGCAAGAACCGATTTTTTTGGCGTTCTCCATCAAGCCCGCAAAGCTCAGGCTCTCCCGATCATCGCAAAAAGCGATCCTTTCCGGCACTCGATTTGCTGTTTCTTCCAGGTATTCCAGCATATTGGCTTTCATTGTATATCCTCCTACAAAGCAGTCATCTATGGGTAGTCCGGTGGTGGTACAAACCAGGGAAGGGGATGATTTTCCCAGCCGGAAGATTCAAAATGCGGATGCCGATTCAACCATTGCTCCATACAGGCATCATATGAGGCATATTTTTTGTCTCCCCGCCGATCCGGCAAGGCAAACCACTTTGTCAGATCAGCGCCCAGCTTCCGTGAAAAAATGATGCCGCCTTTTACGTTCAGGTGCTGCCAATCGGAAAAATCAGAGGAATAGCGCAGGCCAAAACGCAGGCTTGGATCATTGTAATTTATGCCGAGAATGCCATGCTCCTCGGCCAGTGACCACAGGGCATTGTAATACATATGGTCATTGGCGTAGTCCGGGTTCGGCAGACCAATGAGCACCAAGGGAATTCCTTCCTGTTTCGCAAGATCAAAAATTTTCCTTGCGTATTCCTCCTCTCTTTCGTTCATGTTCCGCCGGACATTATTCCACACTAAAGATGGTCGTTGAAAGCGCTCCACTGCGTCGGCCTCGATATACCCTTTCCAGTCCGCGCCTCGCCCGCCGTTGTCAGGGGGCAGTATAAAATCGTTGTCTTGCAATCTGGCGTAGTTGCTGTGCACCTCCGGCAAACCCAGAATAAAGCCAATTGCGTCCCGGGGTTTTTCGACGCAAGCAAAGATAGCGCCGATGCGATTATCCAGGCCCCGGATGCCAAAGGTGGACAGGATGATGCGCCCCCGCTTGGAATAATCACGGGTGTAGGTGGATGGCTTTGCATCCAGAAGGATGAGCTTTGGGCGTTGTGTTTTAAGCGCTTCTTTGATGGTGTAATAGCTGACCCAGAAAGGCTGCTCGGCACTGCAAAGATTGTATGAAGCAATGCCATATTCCGCCCACAGCACGTTGGTGTTGATGCCTGCGTAGACCAGCGAAGTCCCCACGGACAGCACATCGATGGAATCCTTCGGTTGTCGGTACAAGTTCATCATGGAGCAGATGCCATAATCATGTTTGGGAGTCAACACATAATTGGCATAGCTCAACAGAAGAACAGCCAGCATCACAAAACTCACAAGACGCAGCCAAAACCATATCAGCTTTCGCTTTCGGGAAACGCCTTGCCCAACCATACCTGTTCTCCTTTCTAAAACTGTGTGTACAGGAATGCCGTGCTGTCATATCCCGCTCCGTAGATGCCAAAGACAGCAATTGCCAGAATCAGGAAAAACAGCACAGGCCAACGGACTAAGACATTAGTCTTTGACAGTTTGCCGCCTACGTCGATTTTTCTTTCGCAGAGCAGGTCCACACCCAGCACCAGCAAGCAGCCCAGCCCCACAATAATCCACTCCAGCGTCGGCATCACTGCTTTCATCTGCGCGGCAAAATCATCAAACGACCAGTTTTGGAAAGTTCTCTTCATCAACGAGAAGCCCTGGTCCGGATACAAGGTGAAAGCAAAATACTGAGCAATCAGAATCAACCCCCAGGTGCGGACCAAACGAACAAACATCATCAAACCTTTGCTGGACAAATTCAATGCTTTTCTCACGCTTCGCCATACCGGATCCAGCAGAAGGGAAGCCGCCATGACCAAGCCAAAATATGCACCATAGATTACCGCATTCCATTTGGCTGCATGCCAAACACCAATTAGCAGGAATACAAGCAGCGTCGCCAAGGCACCTGGAAGCGCCAAGCCTGTTTTCCTGCCGAAGACTTTTGAAGCCGATTTTCCCAACGCTATACCCGCCCGGGAAACCGCAATCGGGTACAAAAGATAGGAGCGGAACCAGGCACCCAGGGTGATGTGCCACCTGCGCCAATATTCTGCCACGCTTTGAGAGAAAAAGGGGCGACGAAAGTTTTCCGGCAATTCGATGCCCATCATCCGGGAGGTGCCCCTCACAACATCCATGCCCCCGGAAAAATCCATATACAGTCTAATGGTAAAAAGGATTACACCACCCAGGATAAACCAACCGGGCAGATCTCCTCCTTTCAAAAGCGCCTCTGTCGTAGCAACCAGGCGGTCCGCAACCACCATTTTTTTAAAATAGCCCCACAATAGCAATTGAAACCCAGTCACAAAGGAATCCGGCTCAAACCGGTTGCCGACACATAGCTGCCCCCCGAGCTCTTTTATAGTGGAAATCGGGCCCTGGGCAAGCTGTGGAAAATAACCGATAAAGAGCCAGGCTTTCAGAGGATTTTTCTGCGCCTCTGCTTTACATCGGTAAACATCAATCAGATACCCGGCAGACTGAAATGAAAAATAGCTCAGACCAACCGGCAGAATGAGCTGAGCGCCGGATAGGGGTGGATAACTCTTTAAAAATGCCATAGAGCCTAAATCGAGCAGCAAAAGCAATGACAACAGCCACCTGCTTTTATGCTTTGTCAACAGCAGTGCGCCGCCCCACATGATGAGCGCCACTGCGCTCAGATGAGCTATGCTTTGCCAGCCAGAAAAGACGAGAAAAGCGGTGCTGCCAACCAGCAGGGCAATCCACCGGAGTTTCAGCGGCAGCAGGTAGTAAGTAATTACAACCCCTGCTGCCAGCAAGAGATATTCAAGGGATAAGATGCTCACTCTCCGCCTCCAGTTTGAGGGCAAGCCTGTCCAGTTTTCCGCTGCCAGTTCGCGGCAAGCGATCCCGTTTCAGCAGCACATCAGGCAGCATGTATTTGGGGAGGGCGGCTCGCAGGGACATCATCAGGGCTTTTACATCCGCGCTGCCAGTGTATGCGGCAACGATTTTTTCCCGCTCTTCGTCATAATAGCAGCAGGCCAGTTGGACATCAGCTGCGTTTTGCAGGGCACTTTCAATTTCGCCAAGCTCAATGCGGTATCCGCTGCGTTTAATCTGACCATCTCTGCGGCCCAGAAACATCAATTCCCCTCTTTCATTGTATTCCCCCAAATCGCCGGTTCTGTAAATAACCTCCGGAACCTCCGGGCGAAGTGGATTCTGGATAAAAGCGGCAGCCGTTTTCTCCAAATCACGATAGTAACCGGGGGACAGGCAGGTGCCGCCCACGCATATTTCCCCATCAATCAGCCAAATACGGGTGTTTGCACAGGGAAAACCGATGGGCAGGCTATCGGTATCTGAAAAATCCCGCTCAACACGAAACCAGGTGCACACATCTGTAATTTCGGTGGGTCCATACATGTTGATATAAACCGCTGCCGGCAACACTCGTTTCCATTGGTTCAGCGTTGTGCAGGGCATCACCTCGCCGCAGAAAAACACCCGTTTCATTTCAGGCAGACAGCCGGGAGACAATACCTCCGAGCGGGCAAGGGCTGTCAATGCAGAAGGCACCCAAAAGATTGTATCGACATGCGCCTGTTGAAGGCGGTTCATCAGCCGACGGGGAAACATGAAATCTCCTCTGGGAATCAGGTACAGGCTACCCCGCATCCGCATGGCACAGTAGATATCCAGCACAGAGTTGTCGAAATAAAACGGTGCTTGGCTTCCAAAGCGAAGGCTCTCGGGCAAACGCAATGCCTCGCAAGCCCATTCCACAAAGTCGATTACGCTGCGATGTGCAATGGAAACACCCTTGGGCGTTCCGGTGGAGCCGCTGGTATAGAGGACATACAGTAAATCTGTGTCAATATGATTCCTGCGCCGCTCATCCAGCAGCAAACCATCCGACATCTCTGGGATATCCGATACGCAAAGCGTCTGCACTTCCCCAGCGATGCGCTGCGCAATCCCGCTGAGCTTTTCGTCATGTATGACGACAGCCGGGCGCAGGTTTTCTGCGATTAATTGCAGTCTCGCTTCCGGCATTGTGGCATCTAGCGGTGTATAGAAGCAGCCTGCATATACAGCCCCCAACATGGAGCAGACACAATCCGGACTTTTCTCCATCAGAATCAATACCGGTGATTGCTGGGGGATCAATGTGCACAGACAACTTCCAATGCGCCGGGCTGCATTCCGCACCTGGCTCCAGGTGATGCCATGACCTGGCTGTTCAAAAGCAGGCCCATCCGGCGAAAAACGGGACGCATCCTCCAGCCAGTCCAGAATATTCCGTGTGCTCATCTCTGCTGATACTTGCGCACCATGGCCAGCATGGCTTCAGCGCTGTCGAAGTTTTCCGGCTCGATTTCACCGGCAGGAATGTGAATATCAAAGGCTGCGTCCAGGGAGGCAATGATCTTCAACAAGTCCAGCGAGTCAATATAACCTTCGTCCACCAAGCCCTGCTGGTTGGCGAAGTCGATGTCATCCCGTGTTTCAGCCAGAGCCGTCAGAAGCCTTTCCATATCATTCATTGATTCGTTTTCCAGTCTTTGGGTCAAACAGATGAAGCTTGGCCATGTTGGGGCTCAACACAAGTGTTTTTTCAGCAGGGAGTATTTCCTCAGTATGCTTGTACACAGCCACCTGATCGCCCACCCGGACATAAATAAGATACGCATCCCCCAAAGGCTCGATGGAATCAACAACGGCCTGAATCCCGTTGGCGCCCTCACTGGCTATTCCCAAGTCCGAAGGGCGGATGCCCAATTTGACCTTCTTCCCTGCGAAGGGCATCAGCGAGGTTTTATCGCTATCGGGTGCTTGGAGTTGGAAAGAACCTGCATCCAGAATGAGGTTGCCATTCTCCTGCTTCACAGCACAAGTGAAAACATTGATTTGAGGCGTACCCAGGAAGCCTGCTACAAATTCATTCGCCGGGTGATTGTACAGGTCGTCAGGCGTCCCCTGCTGCAGGATATGGCCTTCCTTCAAAAGCACAATGTGGTCAGCCATCGTCATGGCCTCGGTCTGATCGTGGGTTACATAGATGGTGGTTATGCCCAACTGCTCCTGGATCTTCTTCAGCTCGTACCGCACCTTTTCCCGCAGCTTGGCATCCAGGTTTCCCAAGGGCTCATCCAGCAGGAACACTTGGGGATCGCGCACCAAGGCGCGCCCCAGAGCTACCCGCTGTCGCTGACCACCGGACAGTTCGGCAGGGCGACGGTCCAGCAACTGCTCAATGGAGAGCATTTTTGCCATGTAATCCACCCGCTGCGTGATCTCATCTTTGGGTGCTTTCTTGGTTTTCAGGGCAAAGGACATGTTTTCCCGCACCGTCGTGTTGGGGTAGAGGGCATATTCCTGAAAAACCATTGCAATGTTGCGCTCCTGAGGCGGAACGAAAGTTTTTGCCTTTCCCTTCCCCCCGACTGAGGTCATCACTTCATCACCGAATTTGATCTCGCCACTCACTGGATGCAGCAAGCCGGCTATGCAGTGCATAGCTGTGGATTTTCCGCAGCCTGAAGGACCCAGAAACACACAGAATGCGCCGTCCTCAATCTCCAGGTTCAGATGCTCTAATACGTAGGATTTGCCTCTGTTATAGCTGACACTCAAGTCCTTGATGCTTATCGCAGCCATTTTTACCTCCCGAAGCTTTCCGCATCGATGCCAAAACCATATTCGAACAGCGGGGATTCAATGTCCATGGGCAAATCCTCGCGCTGTTTCAAAACCTGATCCATCGAAAGTGGAATTTGGAAAGGCAGCCTGCCAGCAATGGCGTTTTCTCCAAAGAGCGTATTGGCCAAGGCCTCCGCACCTGAGGTGATGCCGGGACGGTATACCAGCAGCACGGAATCAGCTGCTTGGACAATCGGGGTCAGCACATAGGCACGGTTCATGACCACAACGGCGATGACATTTGCTCCGGCCTTGTCCAGAGCGCGGATGAGCGCCAGCTGCTCCTCCGGAAATTCCAGATTGGCCGCGCCCCAGGCAGGATCGTGGGTGCCGCTTTTTTCTCCAAGCACGACCACAGCATGCACGCCGTCAAGATCTGCGGGCACGTCCGCGGCGGTTTCAATGTAGGTCACCTTGTCTGTACCCGCCTTGGCCTGCAGGGCATCCAGAATTGTAGCCCCCCGGATTTCTACGGGTTCCTTGGCCGTCCAACCACTATTCAAACTGCGTACGTTCTTCGCCAGCGCACCCGCAACGATAAACTCCTTCCCAACCAGGGAGGCAGCATTTTCGTATTTAACCAGGGTAAAGGATTTTGCAGCTACTTCCATCGCAATCGCCCGATGCGATTCATTGCCGATGATTGCTTCTGCCTGGGTCTCGTCCACATAGGGGTTCTCAAATAGTCCCATTTGGAATTTGGCAATTAGAATCTTGCGACAGGCATCGGTAATCCTTTCTTCCGCCACTTCGTCTACCAACTGCCGCGTGGAGCGGACGCCAGCACCGCCAAGAATATCTGCGCCTGCGTTGGTCGCACCGACAAAGTTGAGACCCCAGTCGGTCTGGATGAGGCCGGTGTAGCCCATCTGGTTCCGCAGCAGATCGGTCATAACTGCGGCGCTCTGGTCAGCGGGATTGTCAACTGCATCGCCGCCCAGGTAAGGTACAGTGGAATATCCATAGGGCATCACAGCAGCCACGCCCGCATCAATGGCTGCACGGAAGCCAGCCAGATGCAGTTCAAGGGAATCTTCGGAAATCGTCAGGGGCGTGCCGTCAACGCCGTCCGTCTGAGCGCCCGCACCGGGAAAGTGCTTGACAGTTGCCAGCACAGAATCCTCCTTCAGCTCACCGCCGTTTTGGAATGTTTGGACAGCCACAGTGATCAGTTTCTTGACGACCTCCACGTCCTCGGAATAGCACTCCTGATTGCGCCCCCAACGCGGATCGGTAATCAGATCGGCATCTGGAGACAAAGCCATGCGAACACCCATGGCCAGCAATTCTGCTTTCAGCACCTCATAGTATTTTTGGGTCAGCACTTCATCATTTGCCGCGCCCAGGTTGATTTCGTCCGGCAGAAAGGTGGCATCTTTGACAAAAGCAGCGCCTGCTTCGGTATCCATGGAGAAAATAAGGGGGATGCCCAAGGGGGAACTTTCTGAAAGAGCTTGGATTTCATTGGTTTTGACAGCGGCATTCATTGCGCTGCCCGTGACTGCAGCAGGCTCCTTCCCAACCCCGTCCTCACGCTCTCCTTCATCTTCTTCATCTTCTTCGTCCTCTGCGTCCACATCAAAGATGTATTCATAGACCAGGGCAAAGCCAACGTTATCCTTAGCGAACCAGCTGTCCTTCTTTGTAACCAGCGTCAAGTGCACCATTTGGGCTGCCTTCTGGCCAGCATCCATCATGGGCAAGAGGTTTTCAGCCCGTTCTTCGGCGCTTAGCCGCCAATCCTCGTAGGGATCCAAATCACCGTTGTCATTCAGATCCTTGAACTGATAGCCATCCACTTCGATGATATTTTTGATCCTGGCTTCCAACACTGGTTGTTCAGTAGCCTCCGCCGTCAGGGTTGGCAGCATGCCCAAGGCCAGCATGGCTGCTAAAACCAGGGAAACAATCCGTTTGTTTGTTTTCATTTTCTCATTCTTCCTTTCAGCCTCAGGATGCGGTTACAGCGCCACTCATTTGGCCACTGATCAGATACTTGCCCATGAAGATGTAAAGAATCAGCACCGGCAAGGCCAGAATCAAGGAGCCTGCCATCTGCACATTGAACTCTGCCGCCATGGTACCAGCCAGCTCGTTCAGGGCGATGGTGGCAGGCTTGGAATCATAGCCGCCCAGCACCAGCGCAAACAGCATTTCATTCCAGATAGAGGTGCATTGGAATACGAAGGTGGTGATGGTGGCGATCATGGTATTTGGGAGAACAATTTTCCGGTAGATTTGCCACACGCCGTTGCCGTCTATCATGGCTTGCCGGATAAGGGCATCCGGAATATCAGCATAATAGCCTCGCATCATCACCGTACACATGGGCATCCCAAAGACGGCATGGACCAGTACAAGGCCCCAGACGTTGTCGTACAAATCCAATGCGTTAATGGTTTGCAATAGCGGGATGAGAATCGCCTGGAAAGGCAGGTAGGTGGCTGCCACCAGCGCCACGAAGAACAGGTTGTTCAGCTTAAACTTCCATTTGCTAAGGGAGTAGGCGCATACGGAACCCAGAAACACTGAGCCTGCAGCGCCAAAGATGGTGACGACCAGCGAGGTCATCAGCGGCATCCCCAACTCCTCCATGGCACTGATATATCCTTCCAATGTCCATGCAACAGGCGGCGAAATTGGCGTGGAGGTCATTACGTCGCTGTTGGTTTTGAAACTGGTCATAACGGTACCCCAAAAAGGCAGCAGATAGAATATCAGAAAAGCCGCCATGATCAGGTAGTACAAGATGTGCAGCACAGTCATGTGCCAACGCGGCCTGACCTTGACCGTTTGTGCCTGCTGGCCCTCTTTGCTGCGCTCAATGTCCAAGTTGCTATAATTCATGCTTTCCTCCTGTTGGTCCAATAGGTCAGCGGTAGAATCAGTACCAATACCAGTGCCAGAAGGAAACAGCTGATGGCTGCGGAGTAAGCGAAGTTGTTGCTTTGAAAGGCTTCGTTGTACATCCAGATGGGCAGCGTCCAGGCGGAGGATGTGGTATAGCCCACCAGGGACACGATGAAGTCAAAGGAACGCAGTGCATACATTGCCAAAATGGTGATGCAGCTGCCGGTCGCACCTTTCAGTTCAGGTATGATCATTTTCCAGTAGATGCGGGGCATATATGCGCCGTCCAGTTTGGCAGCGTTGATGATATTCGTCGGCACATTCTTGATGGCAGCCAAGAAAATCACAGCCACATAGCCTGAGAACTGCCAAACCATGGCGATGATGATGGACAGCATGATGGTTCTGTTGCTGGATGCCCACATGAGGCTTCCGCTTTTAATAGCAAAGGAAACATCCACGCCCAGCATCCCAAGAAAACTGTTAAGCACACCGCCAGTGGGGCGATACATATATGCCCAGACGGTTCCTGTCACCACAAAGGACAACGCAAAAGGCAGCAGAATCAAACTGCGAAATACTGCAGTACCCCTCAGTCCTTGATCCATAAGAAGCGCAAGGAACAGGCCCAACAGCAAGCATAGGGGAATCAGGGAGAACAGAAGCAAAGTGTTTTTGAGGGCGGGCCAGAAATTAGAACTGGTGAACATTTTTGCATAATTTCCAAAGCCACCAAATCCGTAGCTGGCTTTCAGCTCACCTGCACCCCAGTTGGATACGGACACCCAGAGGTTCCAGCCCAGGGAGACATACACGAAGTAGATTAGCAGCGCAGCCGGAATGCAGGTCCAGATCAGCGGATGCTTTTTAAGGAATTGATGCACCGGAGCCACTGCCTTGGGAGCAAATCGGAGCAAAAGCTGATAGACCAGAATTACTGCCAGAATGATGCCGCAGATCATCCAGAATCTGCCCTGATCCTCAAAGGTCATGGCATAAAGATTATCTGCAAAATCCTGAAACACAGGCAGCACCTCCATTCCTGTATTTGGAGAAAGCGTGGGAGGGGAAAGGCTTCCCCTCCCGCTTCCCGGCCATCATTCGCCGTAACTCAAGCCCCAGCCGTAATCATACAGTGGGTTCTCCAAGTCAAAGGATACATCGCCGGCTTGGTCGTTGACCGAAGCCATATCCCGCGGGAACTGTAGGGGAGCCTTGCCGGTGGGGTTGTTCAAGCCGAACAAGGTTTTGGCAATGGCGATGCCGCCCTGCTGGCCTGGATAGTAAGCCGCTAAAACGGCATTGGTGTGTTCATCGCACCAGGTCAGGATGTAGGGGCGACCGCCGGTGACCACGGTGATGATCTGACCCTTGGTATTGGCCTTTACGGCTTCCAGTATTTCCTGCTGTGAAGCAGTAATCTCCAGGGTGTCATAGCTCCACGGCGGATCATGCTGATAGCTGGGTTCACCCACGGATACGATAACCACATCGGCCTCTTTTGCAGCTTCAACAATGGCTGTCACATCATCAGCGATATAGGTGACGGTGTCATTTTGACCTGCATATTCAGCAACGGCAGCGGCAATGGTCAGACCTTCCTGTTCGGAGGACCAACCACCAACCAGGCTCATCATGTCACCAGCACGAGGTCCGCACACCAATATTTTCTGACCGACATTGGCTTTCAGTGGCAGCGCACCATCGTTCTTGAGCAAGGTCATGGCTTTTAAGGCCGCTTCAAGATTCACTTCGATGTGTTCTTTGTTACCTACGAAGGATACGGCATAATCCACATCACAATAGGGGTTCTCGAAAACGCCTAACTGGAACTTGGCCTTCACAATACGGGTGGCGGCGGCAGTGAGAATGTCCTCTTCAATTTTTCCCTCTTCTGTCATCTCCTCCATCTGATCAATCAGTCGGATGGATTCGCCACCGATGCCATCCACGCGGCTTTGGGTAACGCCGATGATGATGGCTTTTTCGTCGGAAACTTCCTCGCCGGTCATGGTGCCCAATCCTTCCTGAATGGCCCAGATCATGCCCCAGTCAGTCTGAATGATGCCATCAAAGCCCATCTGCTCTCGAAGCAGGTCCTGCAGCGCGGCCTTTGAACCAATGGCGCTGTTTTCCATATCAAGGGCAAGGGGCACGGAATAATAGGGCATCACACTGCCCACCTTCACGTCAATGGCGGCATAGTAGGGCTTTAAATGAATTTGCAAGGTTTCTTCGTCAGAGATAATAGGGGAGGTATCCTTGCCATCCATTTGAGGGCCCGCACCGGGGAAATGCTTGATGCAGGCAACGATGCCGTCAGGGTTCAAACCGTCTTCACCGTTTTGGAAAGCAACAATCTGTGCCCGCACCATGTTGGTCACCAGGTCGGGATCCTCTCCGAAGGTTTCCATGACCCGGCCCCACCGGGGTTCGGAAGCAATATCGCTTTCAGGAGACAGGGTCATGCGCACGCCGATGGCGATATGTTCATCCCGGGCAATTTCTGCCAGCCTGCTGACCAGTTCTTCATCCCGCGTAGCCGCCAGGGCCAGGTTGTGGCCAGTGACTGTCGCGCCGGACACATATGAAAGGCCGTGAACTGAATCCATGGATACGAGCACAGGAACTCCCAGCCGGCTCGCTTCGGCGTATTCCTGTACAGTATTCATGATTTCAGCGGCGCTCTGTACGCTGCTGAGTTCACGGATCAACAGCATTCCGATTCCGTAATCAGTACAATACTTTTGCAGATAAGGGGCTATCTTGCCATCTGAGCGGGGCAAGTAGGTGGGATGCTGCATCTGGGCAATCTTTTCTCGCACCGTCATTTGGCTCACCAGATTATCAGCACGCGTGTCCGCATCCAGACGCCAGTCCTCATAAGGATCCAGAGCGCCGTTGCCATTGAGGTCAATGAATTGGTAGCCTTCTGCTTCTATAACGGATTTAACCCGGGGATCGAACACAGGCTGTTCCAGTTTCGTATCCACTGCAAGAGCGCCAGCATTCATGCTGCCTGCCAACATCAGCACGCTCAGGAGGAATGCGGTGCGTTTGAGCAAATGTTTAATTGACAATGTTCCAATCTCCTTTCACACTGGATTCCTTCATAATATCCACAATTTTTTTGGCAAAGAATTCCGGGTTGTGATCGCTGGAGGTGGCGAACTCCTGAATTTGGGTCTGCAAGCTGATGGACGCACTCCAGGGAAGGGCTGTGCCGTGGGTAAAGCTGGGGAATACTCTGATGTTCTCCGATGTCAACTCTTCCTTGAATTCCAGGGTCAGCCTGCAATAGACCTCATCCTGGGTGTCGCTGTAAGGTGAAATGCTTTCCTTCAACGCAGAGAAAGCACCTTGCACATTGTCGGTAGAGACGTTGTACGCCCATTTAATGCCCGCTTCTACATCAGCGCTATCGTTGCTGACCACAAAACCGTCAATGCACATGCCAAACCAACCATCGGTGCCAGGGAAAGTGAACACGCCGTAGTCCTTGCCATATTCCTGCCCCATGCTGGTCATCAATGGCTGCATCCATGCGCCCATGATTTGCATTGCATAGGTGCCAGCCACCACCTGGCCGCTGGCCTCATACCAGTCACGGCTGCTATGGTCTGGAGCGACATATTCCATCAGCCTGGCATAGGTGGCGAGCACTTCTGTGATCGCTTCCTGGTCATAGACACCGTTGATGAAATCTTCATAGAGCTGGGGATTTGTGCTCAGCAAAATGTTCTCAAACACCTGACAAGCAGGCCAGCCCTTGCGGTCACCCAGGTCGATGGGGTATTCACCATCAGGCATTTTGGCTGCCAATTCATCACAGATGGCCCAGAACTCATCCCAGGAAATGTTTTGATGGTCCGGGATGGCTACGCCGTATTTCTCAAATACATGGATATTGTAAAAGATAACGTTGGTTTTATGGATTCCAATCGGAACAATATACTTGTTCCCGTCGGAAGCGGTACACAGGTCTTCCAAGCCGGGAAGGGCACGTGCACTGAGGTTTCCATAATCCCAGACCTCATTGAGATTCAGCAGCATCCCGGAATTGAGGTAGGGCTCGATTTCCTGTCCAGGGTGTGCCTGAAAGGATTCGGGGCTTTTGCCCGCTTGCTGCAAAACCTTGACCTTCATCACCATGGCACCGCCCGCACCACCGGGGATGGCGTTGGACTTGGCCCTTACCTTCCCATAGGAATCATCAAAGCCTTTGACGACGCTCTCAATGGCGTCCTTTTCTCCTCCCGCAGTCCACCAATGGTACACATTCACAGTGCCTTTTTTATCCGTGTCCTGCAGAATAGCGGGAAAGTTCATTTCCTCAGCCGTTCTCTTTTCCCGCTTTGCAGCCAAGGCGGAACTTGGCAGCATTGAAAACGCCAGCATAATCGCCAAGACAAGAATCGCCGGTTTCCGAAGCTTCATGTCCCTACCCTCCTCAGTCAACAAAGGTCAAGGTCGCCCATAGGCTGGGGTTGGTGTCCACTGCGTGCATGGTGGGTTTGCGGTCGCGACCATCCAACTGGGCAGAATACTGCATCCGCAAGCTGTGAATGCCAGGGCAAGGCAGGTCAACGTCCAGGATGGAAACATCAAATCCAATGGTCATGCCCGCTTTCGGGACGAGCTGGGCGATGTTTTTATTGCTCAGGTTATGCAGGGGGATTTTGCTTTCCCAGATAAAACCACCATCGATGGGGACAATGGCTGCTTCGTAATCCTCAAACACCAATTCGTCCCCGTATTCGCCCCGAGTGTCCCAGCCTTGGGTATCGCTGACCATATCGCGATCAATATAGTTGAAGAACTCGTATTCGTTCTTGTAACCGTATGCACTTTGCACGATACGCCAATCGGTGGCGGTATATTCTGTGCGATCAGGGTCGGCATCAGGGTCGGTCGACAAAAAAAAGATGACAGAATCCAATTCATCCAGAGGAAAGCCTTCCCGATATACCAAGGAGGTATCGTCCAGTATTTTCATGGCGAGATAAAGGTTCTCCTCATCCCACATGGCATAAGCTTCCATGGAGCAGTCAGCCTCGCCATCCCAGTGCTCAATCTGGTCAATAATCTGGCTCAGACTGTCGATCTTCAGGAATTTATCGGTATCCCATTCGTTCAGATTGCCGTCAATCACTACATCCTTGGCTTTCGGAGCTTCCAGGTTTTTGTCAGTATAGGCCATGGCAGGAGCAGAAAGAATCAGCATAAGTGTCAATGCCAACACAAAAGCAATCACTTTTTTCATCAAGGCTTTCTCCTTCGCTATGCGGGCTGATTATTATTTCCCGCTTTTATCACCGACATTGTAGCAAGGCTTGCGACGCTGTACACGTTATGATTCAAAACGCAGCAGTGCAAAAAAACAACATAAGTCCTGGGAACGTGAATATCCGGCACTTCGGGCTGGAATTTCCTGCACAAACGAAGAATCATAGCACTGCGTTCTTTCCACTGGGAGCTCAGATATGCAATAATGGCCTCAACCCCAACCAGGAGGTATTTGCCGTGAAGTTAAGCAGCAAAATGGTACTGATTTTTTCAGTCATGATGTTGCTGGGCCTTTTTTTACTGTCTTCGTATGCTGCCAATGTCTCAATTCAAGGCGCAAACACGTTTACACAAGCTCGCTTCCGCAACATGAGCACCAGCATCCAGCGGGACCTGGAGCAGGACATCGATATGATGAAAATGACCCTGCAGGAGTTGACCGAAAACACCACCTTCATGGCGGCCCTCAACCAAATGGTGCGGGATGACAGCGCCGACAAAAAGATGGCCCTTGCAGCGAGTAAAGCCGCTGTACAGCAATTGCTGCAATCTCCACTGGTGGATTCTTTCTATCGCGTGACGTTCTATACAAGGGATGGTGTTTTCCTGACGACCAACACAGACCATCATCCCAGGTTGGCCTCCGGTTCAGAAGAGGCCAAAGCAGAGATTGGCACCTTGTCATGGCTTGAAAGCGCTGACCAAACCCTGAGTCCTGTTATCCTGGCACCTCATGAGGACATTTTATCACCAAATTCTCAAGTCCGCGTCTACGGAATTGCGCAGCAAATCAAGTACCATCAGAACACCATCGGATATCTTGAAGTCGCAAACCAGTATACAGATTTGACACACATCCTTCAATTTGTAGATGATACCAATGTCAGCGTCGAAGCGATTTTTGACGACGGTCAGCGCTTGTATGAAAGCCAGCCTGCCGTATGGATTTGGCCCAAAACCCTTGACCAGGGCTCTCTTACCACTGTGAAAGACGATCATAGCGGCACCGACCGAATGGTGTATTATTCGCGACTGGATAATCTGGGTATTCACCTATATATCAGCCAGGACAGCGCCATCAGCGAGTCGGCCAATGCCAACCTCCGCTCATCCCTATTCTTGCGGGCGCTGTATATTATGCTGCCCACCCTCGTGACTATCTTCTTTGTGTCCTATGGATTGACGCGTTCCATCAGCAAGCTTACAAAAAAAGTGCGGCAGTTTCCCGCCGACAGCGTGCTTCATCAGGATGAAACCTCTTCAACCGCTCTGCTCTCAACTGTCACCTCTCCTGGAGATCAGGAAACCCACGAACTGGAACAGGTATTCAACCTACTGATGGCACGCTTACGGGACAGCGCCTCCAATGAACTGACCCTGCGGGAAGGATCCCTCCAAGCCCGGCTCAGTGCCCTCCAAACGCAGATCAATCCGCATTTTATATACAATACCCTTAATATCATCAGCGCGAAATCCATGGAAAGCGGTAATTATGGTGTCATCGAGATCTGCCATCAATTCGCTCAAATGCTGCGCTATTCCACCGATACCCGCTCCCGCAACGCAACCATGGCGGAGGAAATTGAAAATGTTCGTAATTATCTCATGCTGGCTAAAGCCAGGTATGAGGACAATCTGGAATTCACCATTGATGTGCCGGAGAATCTGCACATGATTACCGTTCCCAAACTAACCCTTCAGCCCTTGGTTGAAAACGCTATGACCCACGGCTTCAATGGAAAAAATGTTCTCCGTAGGTTATCTGTCACAGGACACATCAAAGAACAGTTTCTGATCTTAGAAATTCGGGACAACGGTGCAGGTTTTTCCAATGAAATGCTGCAAAATCTGCGGACACGGATTCAGGAAATTGAAGAAGGAAAAGTATCCATCGAAACCTCCGGCGGGCAAATCGGTCTAATCAACACATGCTTGCGGTTGCACTATTACAGCAAGGGTAAAATGCGCATTGCCATCCGCAACGATCATGGCGCAGTCATCACATTGGTTATGCCCCACAGCGAAGACGACAACCAAGCCTAAGTTCTCAGTAGTTGAAGTTGCCAAAAGACAGAGGTGATCAAGGTGAACAAGATCATTGCGCACCAAGACAGCGTTAGGAACAAATCAGAAGGTGGCTACTGCTTGGGCCTATCCATCGCAGCGGAAATATATGTCGAAGCAATGCCAGATGATGTCGCTCATCCTTGACAATTCCATTGCTGCACTCCTTGACTGCCGCATCCCCGGAAAGGACAAAGGTTCCTGTAAGAATCATACCTGGCTTGAGCAAGACTCTCTGGATTTCCGGCACCTGATCGTAGGTAATAACAACCTCAAGATCACCAAACATGGTTTCGATAATACAGTCGATAAACCCATCAAACTCCTCATCACGAATTAATATTTTTCCAAGGCCCAGCCATTTAATCTTGCCTCGAATCATCATGACATCATCAGTATCCGGGTCCGCTTCTTCCGGCTCATTCCCTGCCTGGTGATTGCTCATAAACCCGATTGGAGTCAAGCTTCCTTCGCCAGGTAACAACTTTTTCCCAAAGGGTTTTCCACTGCCTGGGCATTCCAGAGGGAATCTTCATGATAGAGTACAATAAAGTTCGCAACTTTGCCCAAGGTAAGGAGGAATAGGCAAGCCACCGGGACTCCGATACAATGAATGCTGCTACCACATTCAGAAAAGGAGAACCCCAATGGCTCAAAGCAAGAGTACCACAAATTTCGAAGGTTTACTATTCCAGTTCATGGACAGGCAGCAGCCAGGAAGGGCATTTGATGCCGCCTTGCGGGGGGATCGGTTCGTG
>ENA-UOOM01000842-UOOM01000842.1-fermentation-metagenome-genome-assembly--contig:-NODE-842-length-32577-cov-13.506795_pt1 | contig 32577 bp, 23 predicted proteins | sample MGYA00245781_ERZ724031 | MGnify/ENA primary metagenome ERZ724031 (study PRJEB28704, sample SAMN03018317) | fermentation metagenome | biome: anthropogenic terrestrial biome; feature: soil; material... | reverse complement strand
CATGGATTGGCATCGGGCAACGGAAACGCTCGAGAGGACGGGGGAACAGTTTGATATCATTTTTGTTGACCCTCCTTATCAGATGCGTTATGAGCCGATTTTGCATCAGATTTTGCAATCAGGATTGTTGTCTCCTGATGGCTGGGTCATCATGGAGCGCGACTGCGGCACAAGCATCATTGTTCCGGAAGCGCTTGAGGTATTTCGAACCAAGGACTATCGGATGACGTGCATCGACTTTGTCCGCCATAAACAGGAGGGTGCCGATGAAGACAGCGATTTTTCCGGGCAGCTTTGACCCGCTGACCAACGGACATCTGGATTTGATTAAGCGGGCACGCAGGCTGTGCGACCGATTGATTGTAGCCGTGCTCGTCAATCCGGATAAAAGTGGCCTGCTGCCCACACAGAAGCGCCTGGATGTCATCCAGCGCGCCTTGGGAAACCGTGAAGGCGTTGAAGTGAAGGCGTTCTCCGGCCTGTTGGTGGATTTCGCCAAGGCGGAGCAGGCAGACTTTGTCATCCGTGGCGTGCGCGGCGTACAGGACCTGGAGAATGAGATGCCTATGGCCTGGACCAATGAAAAGTTGCTTCCCGGCCTGGAGACCGTGGTGCTGTTGACCCGGCCAGAGCTGGCCGGCGTCAGCTCCTCTCTGGTGCGCCAGATCGCCCATTTCGGCGGCGATGTGTCTGCCTTTGTACCGCCGGCTGTTGACGAAACCTTGCTGCGCCTTTACAATAAGCTTGAAAAACCCGATGATACGCCTGAAGGAGGGGAATAATATGCCCAGAAACGAAGTTTTCGCTCTGATTGACGAACTGACGCTTAGCCTGCAAAACGCCAAAAAGATGCCTTTTACGGATTCTGTTATCGTGAACCAAAGCCAGATCACGGACGCGCTCAAGCGCATCGTGACCAACTATGATCCTTCGCTGGAGAAAGCGGACAAGATCATCACCAACGAGGAGCGCATTCTGGCCGACGCCACCGACTCCGCCAACAAAACCATGGGTGATGCCCAGGCGCAGGCGCAGGGCATGGTATCCGAGGCCAACACCTACGCCCAGCAAACCCGGGCGCATGCCGACGCCTACGGGCAGGAAACCACCCGCCAGGCCGACGAACAGGCACGCGCCATCCTGGCCGACGCGCAGAATCGTGCTCAGCATATGATTGACGATGCCCGTGCCCAAGCGGATGAGTTGGTCAGTCAGACCACCGTGCTGGCCCGCGCGGAAGCGCAGGCGCGCGAACTGCTTGAAAATGCCAACCAGCATGCCGAGGGCCTGCGCCAGCAGACCCAGCGCGATTTGACCACTTTGCTTGAGCATGTGGATGCCGCTGTGTCCGTACAGCTCAACGAGGTACGCATCCTCAAGCAGAACATCAGCGCTGCCCAGTCGTTTGAAGACGAGGAACAGGCCTGATATCAAATACGCCCTATCTGCGCCGCTTGTTTCGCCAATTTCGGCTTGACAGGCGGCGCGGGTTTTTGCTATGATACTCAAGCGCTTCAGAGCAACCTGGCGCAACCGCGGAGAGATGGCCGAGCGGTTTAAGGCGCCAGTCTTGAAAACTGGTGATGTCGAAAGGCACCGGGGGTTCGAATCCCTCTCTCTCCGCCATCTCAACCACAGGCTATGGAGAAGTACCCAAGTGGCCGAAGGGGCTCCCCTGCTAAGGGAGTAGACGGGTTAAACCGTGCCCGGGTTCAAATCCCGGCTTCTCCGCCAACAAGAATCCCTTGAGAAATCAAGGGATTCTGCCTATTATTCGCGGTAATGCAAGCCAGGAACTCGGCATTACTCTTCTTGACATCTACCATATAATGGGGCAGTTTGTACTTGAAAGACTTTTCCGGAGGGGACTCGCTCGATTTATCGACTGCGCACCTTTTGATGTAAGGGTCTTTTTTGCTCAGACTAAGTACAGCAGTATCCAGATCTGTGAATGCGCGGCAATATAAAGAAGCGGGGCTTGCGCAACCGCAACAGAGGCGAACCGTTGGCTCGGAGCTCTCCACCGCTTCTGCCAAAAGTATAAGGGAGCTCTTGAAAGTTGTCAATGACGCAATCTAGATAGCAGAGTTTATGTTCGAAGTTATGAAGAGGTTTGTGAGCACATTTTACGGGGTCAATGCAACCTATCGGAAGGTTCAGCGCTCTGTTGATTGTCATGCCTCCAATTGATGTTGATTTCGTACTTCATTCAAAGCCTGAGCCCATTACCGGAAACGAAATGGGAGGGGGTTTGATGGCTATAGTGTTGAAATCTATGCGGTGGGAATAACCCCTATTATCAATCCAATAAGCAGGCCATCAAAGAGGCAGATGCCGCGCAAAACATCCTTAGAATGAAAATGGTTTTTGATGCCCCGGATTTTAATCCCGATAGGCCGAATTCCCAATATTGGTGTGAATTGGCGCAGGACGAGGTCAGCATGAACTGTCGGAGAAAAACGCAATAAGCTCAATAAAGAGCAAAAAACCCGCCTTTCGGCGGGCTTTATGAATGGTTAGACCTTACCGGCCGCTGTGGCGGGAGAAGCAGTCACGGCAATACACCGGACGGTCACCGCGGGGCTGGAAGGGGACCTGCGTGGTGGCGCCACATTCATCGCAGATCACGTCGTACATCTGGCGCTCGCCGCCATGGCTGTTGTTACGGCGGTTGGCACGGCAGGTGGGGCAACGGCCGGGCTCATTCTGGAAGCCTTTTTCGGCGTAGAAGGCCTGCTCGGAGCCAGAGAAGGTGAATTCTGCGCCGCACTCGCGGCAGGTGAGGGTTTTGTCGGTATACATGCTTACATGTACCTCCTTTAATTATGTCCAAACCGATGCGATAACAGTTGTTTCCGCGGTTGTTTCACATCAGTCACCTGACGACATAACCTGGAGGAACACCTGACCCTTAGGCTTGGCACCGCAAGCAATATAACACATATTCAACGCCTTGTATAGTGTTTGCCAGAAAAAGTTTTTACAAATCATTCACAGGATTTCTGAGATTCCGCATGACAAAGATGTGTTTTTAATAGCCATCTTGTCTTGCAAAGGAGGTGGGCTAATGCTATGATATTCCTGTACTTTGGCATATTATCATACCCGGGAGGGACTGTACATGGTACCGCTGCATGTCTTTCTGGTTGGCATGGCCGGAAGCGGAAAGACAACCCTTGGTCGGCGGTTGGCCGCCAACCTCAACATGCCCTTTGTGGATACCGATGAACGCGTGAGCGCCATGATGAACATGCCTGTGGAACAGATCATGACCACGCTGGGAGAGGCATTCTTCCATAACGCCGAGACGGGCGTGCTGATGGAGTTGATTGATGAGTTCCCGTGCATCGTGTCCACCGGCAGCGTTCTGCCGATGGTCAAAGAGAATGTGCAGCTGATGCAAAACCATGGGATTATTATTCATGTCGATCGGCCATTGGATCAATTGCTGGCGGACGCGCGTCAGGGCAACTCGCCCACCGATCATGAGGAGATTGTACAGGAGTATAACCAGCGCATCGGTTTCTATAAGGCGTGCGCCGATTATACATTTGAGAACAACCTGGGTGTGCAGGTGGGCGCGCAGGGGATTACCACGCTTGTAAACAGCCTCTTCTAAAATGAATGAACAGTGTGAATGTAAAATGCTGGGAGATGCCGCTGCGGCGCCTCCCAGTTTCTTGCAATTTATGGGGGCACATGGTATTTTTGTTGCGGATTTATGACGAGGAGGGGACGGCTTGACCATTTCCTGGTATCCAGGCCATATGGCCAAGGCGAAGCGCCAACTGCAAACGCAGCTGGCGCGCACCGACGTGGTCATTGAGGTATGCGACGCCCGCCTGCCTGTCTCCAGCCGCAACCCGGACCTGGATGAGTTGGTTCGTCACAAGCCCCGTATTTTGCTGCTCAACAAATCCGATTTGGCCGATCCGGCCATGACCAGGGCGTGGACAGCACACTTTCTGGCGCAGGGCATCACGACGGTTGCCATCAACAGTTTGCGTATGTCCGCCAAGGTGGTGCCGCTTATCGAAAAGGCGGCCAGTGCCCGGATTGAAAGCGCCCAGCAGCGTGGCTTCAAGCGTACCGTGCGGGCCATGGTGGTCGGTGTGCCCAATGTGGGCAAGTCTACCCTCATTAACCTCATCAAAGGCAGAGCCACCATCAAAACCGAGGACAGGCCGGGCGTGACGCGCTCCACCCAGTGGTTCCGCGTGACGCCCTACCTGGAGCTGATGGATTCACCCGGCATGCTGTGGCCTAAGCTGGAAGACCCGCTGGCGGCGCGCAGGCTGGCCTTTATTGGCTCCATCAGAGATCAGATACTGGACACCACCAAACTGGCGGAGCAGCTGCTGGCCGAATTGATGGAAAATCACGCCCCGCTTGTGATGCAGCGCTATAAGTTGCAGGACCCCACTTTGAAAGGGCAGGCGCTGTTGGAGGCGATATGTGTCAGCCGCGGCTACCTGTTGCGCGGTGGGGTGTTGGATATGGACCGAGCTGTGGCGGCCGTGCTGGATGAATTTCGCGACGGACGCATCGGCAAGATAACACTGGAAAGCCCGCCTCAAAAGGCATGATCAATGAAAAGCGCAGGGCGCACCTGCAATCGCTTCTGGCGACCGATACCACGTACTGGCAGGCCGGCATTCGCCTGGCGGGTATGGACGAAGCCGGGCGCGGCCCCCTGGCAGGCCCAGTGGTCGCGGCTTGTGTGGTGATGCCCGCGGAACCTATCATTGAGTGGGTGGACGACTCCAAGCGTCTGTCGGAAGCGCGGCGCGAACAGGTGTATGAGCAGATTATGTCAATGGCTTTGTTTGTGGGCATTGGTCGCGCCCAGCCGCAGGAGATTGATGACATCAACATCCTGCAGGCCACCTTTGCGGCCATGCGCCGAGCCGCAGAGGGTGCCCACGCGCAGGTGTATTTGATAGACGCGGTGGATGGATTGGGCCTTGATGGACAGGAGCGGGCGCTGATACATGGTGACGCGCTGAGCTATTCCATCGCCGCGGCCTCTATCGTGGCCAAGGTAACACGAGACCGGGAGTTGCGTCTGCTGGACGAACAGTACTCCGGATACGGGTTCGCGCGCCACAAGGGCTATGGCACGGCAGAGCATATTCAGGCCATCCGCGCATTAGGTCCGTCGCCCATTCATCGCCGCAGCTTCATTACCCGCATTGTGCCCGAACGATGAGCAGCTACCACAGCGGCTTAACAGGCGAAGAACTTGCCTGCGCGCATCTGCGGGGGTTGGGGTTGCGGGTGATGAAGACGCGTTACCGCGCCGATGGCGGCGAGATAGACATCATTGCCCACGACGGGGATACGCTTTGCTTCATTGAGGTGAAGTACCGACCGGAGGGGCGCCTGGGCGCCGGCCTGGCATCGGTGGATGGGGATAAGCGGGCGCGTATGCGCCGTGCTGCCAAGGTCTATCTGGCACAGAATGCCCATCCCGCCAGGTGGCGGTTTGATACAATCGAGATTACGCGCGCCGGCATCTGGTATGCGCTGGACGCCGCGAAGCAATGGTAAGGACACGAACGTGAAAAAGAAGACCCTGATAGGTTTGCTGGTTGGCCTGCTGTGTGTGGCTGCTGTGCTGGCATATGTGCAGTGGCCCAGAGGGGCGGAGGTCGCTTACGATACAGAGCTGCTCACCAACGGCTCCTTTGAGCGGGTGACCGAGGAAGGCATCCCCGAAAGCTGGCTGCCCGACGCCTACAACCGCATCCCCGGCGTGAGCGAGTTTGAGGTTGTGCCCGGATATAGTGGGAATGGCATCCGGGTTCGCAATGTGGAGCGCAATGACGCCCGCTATCTCCAAACTGTAAGCGTAGCGCCCAATACAATATATGGACTCAGCGGCTATGTTAAAGCGCGGGTGTCTGATGGCCGAGGGGCCAGCTTGTCCATCGCGGATGTCTATGTGCTCAACGAAAGCGTGCTGGACACAAATGACCAGTGGCAAAAGATTGTGGTCTATGGCCGTACGGCCAACGACCAGCGGGAGCTGACCGTATATGCCCGCGTTGGGGGGTACTCTGCCGACAGCCAGGGCGAAGCTTTCTTTGATGATATTTCGCTCAAGGCGATACGGTCAGCCCCACAGGGAGCTACGGTGGACTCCTGGCAGACCTGGAAGCCGACGCCCCAGCCGGAAGAACAGGCAAAGCAGGCGCCTGCGGCATGGCCGTGGCTGCTGTTGCTGGGCATTGCCTGGCTGCTGATGTCCCGCCGCTGGGCCATGCGGGCGCAGGCTGAAACGATTAGGCCACAGGACGACATGGCGCTGTGGAATCAGCGGCTGCTGTGGCTGCTGGTGTTGGCCATGCTCAGCCGCTTGCTGCTGGCGGCATTGGTGCCCGGCTATGAAGTGGATATCGGGTGTTTCACCGGCTGGGCTAACCGCATGCACGCGGTGGGGCCGGCGGAGTTCTATCTGACGGAGCAGCATAGCGACTATCCGCCCGGCTACATGCTGGTGCTCTGGCCGCTGGGCTTAGCCGGCAGTTGGATGGGCACGGGGGTAACGGGGTTGATGGTGAAGCTTCCTGCGCTGGTCGCCGACCTGGTTACCATTGTGTTGCTCTATCGCTTCGCGGCCAAGCGCTCCAACCCGCGCGCCGGGTTGTTTCTGGCTGCTATTTACGCGTTCAGCCCACTGGTGTATGTCACGGGCGCAGCCTGGGGCCAGGTGGATAGCGTGCCCGTTGCTCTTCTGCTGGTGGTTCTGCTGCTGGCGTTTGAGGGCAAATGGGCTGCCGCGCTGCCTGTGTATGTGCTGTCAGCCCTGATGAAGCCCCAGGCGCTGATGTTTGGCCCGCTTGGGCTGGCGGCGTTGGTGCTTTATCTAATCAGAACGCAGAACAAACGCAAGTGGCGCGAGCTGTGGATAGGCGTTGCGCTGTCGGCTGCGGTCGCGGCGCTGGTGGTATTGCCCTTTTCCCTTAAGCGGGATGGGCTTGGCTGGCTGATTGAGCTATATTCCGGCACAATGACCTACTATGGGTACGCCACGGTCAATGCTACCAACCTGTTTTTCCTCTTTGGGCTGAATTGGCAACCCGTGTCTGCCGCGGCGCCTTGGCTGCTACGGCTGCTTGGCGCCTTGACGCTAATTGTGCCGACCGCACTATATTTGGTGCGGGGCAAAGCAAAGGGGCACGATATCCAAGCTCGCACACTGCCCAGGGCGGAATTGACGGCATTGGCCCTTTCTTTACTGCCTACGCTGGCCGTGGCTGTACTGCCGCTTTCCATTAGCATGACAGGCACGCTGCTGATGGTATCCGGATTCCTGCTGGTGCTGGTGCGGTTCATCGCGGCGGGGGATGTGTACAATTTGCCCCTGCTGGGCGGGGTGCTGCTGCTGTTGTTCTGCACGCTGGGCTCCATGATGCATGAGCGCTACCTCTATCCGGCTGCCCTGCTGTTGCTAGTTGCATATGTAATCCGTCGGGACAGGCGAATCCTCTGGCTGGCGCTGGCGGCTACCTTCTTGACGTATCTCAATGTGGGGGTCGCGCTGGACCGCGCCATCCGTATCGGCGGCGTACCCGGTCATCTGGAGGCGCCGCTGTTTGGCATCGCCAGCGATTCGGCGTGGCTTGAATACCTGGTCAGCGCGCTCAATGTGCTGCTATGCGCGGCCGGGCTTTATGTCGGTCTGACGCAGAGCCATCGGGAATCCGCGGTGTGGGCTGTGCCTGCCCTTCACCCGGGCCAGAATGAACAGCAGGATACGCCCATATACGATGAGCCAGCTGTTCAGCGGTTGCTGCGCCCCAAGCGGTCCGCACGGATGGATGCCAAGGATTGGCTGATTATCGCCGTGGTCACGGTGCTGTATGGTGTGTTGGCGCTGACCAATTTGGGCTCCAACGTAGCGCCTCAGCATCCTTGGATATCTACGTCGGAAGACACTGAAGTGGTGCTCGACCTGGGGGAGAGCCGCAATTTCAACCTGTTGTATTATCCAGGGCAGCACCAGCGGGAGAGCCATTTTGATATCGCGGTGAGCGAAGATGGGCAGAACTGGCAAAGCCCGAACACGGCCATCATCTATCAGGGCTCCCTGTTCCAATGGCACTATCTGGCCGAAGTCATCTATAACCAGAAGAATGAAATGTCGTATGCCGCCACCCCCATGACATTGAATGGGCGCTATGTGCGTATCTCTGCCCGGCAGGCGCACACCACGCTGATGGAGGTGGTGCTGCGGGACGCTCAGTCCGGGGAACGGATACAGCCTGCGCAGCTGAGTGGCCCCGCGGCATCGCTGACGGATGAGCAGGATACATTGCAGGGCGAGCCTACCTGGTTCAACAGCATGTACTTTGACGAAATCTATCATGCCCGAACAGCTTATGAACACATGAACGCCATGCGCGGCACTGAGCCCAACACCACCTATGAGACTTCCCATCCACCGCTGGGCAAGGTGCTGATGAGTTTTTCGGTGATGCTGTTTGGCATGACGCCCTTTGGCTGGCGCTTTGCCGGGGCCATGGCCGGCATTCTGATGCTGCCCGGCCTGTACCTGATGGGCAAACTGCTCACCCGCAAGCGGCTGCTGGCCGCGGCGGCGATGCTGCTGCTGGCCTTTGACACCATGCACTTCGCGCAGACGCGTATCGCCACCATCGACAGCTTTGTCACGCTGTTTATCATCTGGTCGTATTACTTCATGTTCCGCTACGCGCTGGATGAGGAGGGCTTTGCGGGCAGCCGGGTACGCGACTTGGTCAACCTTGGCTTGTCCGGCCTGTTCATGGGCTTGGGTATCGCCAGCAAGTGGACTGGGTTTTACGCAGGTGCCGGGCTTGCGGTCATCTTCTTCTGGGCGCTTTGGCGGCGCGTGACGCAGGGGATGGCAGCGAAAACACTATTGGAGAACGAGGCAGACGTCCCATCTGACCGCCTCGATGCCGTGCGGACAGCGGCCTGGCAATGGCCCTGGCGCACTGTGCGCACACTGCTGTGGTGTATCCTGTTTTTCATCGCGGTGCCTGCGGTTATCTATTATGTATCCTTCCTGCCGTGGTTCATGCGCACGCCCGGCGGGCTGACCGTGAAGAAGGTGTTTGACGTCAGCTTTGGCGCCACGGGCAGCATGCTCAGCTATCACTCGGACCCAGGTCTGGGTATGGATCACCCCTTCTATTCGCCCTGGTATCAGTGGCCGCTGAGCATCAAGCCGCTGTGGTTCCACGCGGGCAAACGCCTCAATGGCACCGGCAGCAGCATCTTCACCTTCGGCAACCTGTCCGTTTGGTGGGGCGGATTTGCTGCGATGTTGGTATTGGCCGTCAAGTGGCTGGGTCAGCGCGTACAGCTGGACCGCGTGCCCGTCCTGCGGGGGCTCAACACAGACAAGAGCGATATGCGCCCCGGCTTGATCCTTATCGCCTATCTGGCGCAATACCTGCCCTGGATGCTGGTGCCCCGCGGCACCTACATCTATCATTACTTCCCTTCGGTGCCCTTTATCGCGCTGGGAGCGGCTCTGGTGCTGTGTTATCTGTGGGATAGGAGAGAAAAACTTGCCCGCCGGGTAACCATCATCTACCTGGTCATCTGCCTGTTGTTCTTTGTCGCGTTCTTCCCATACGCATCGGGGCTGCGGGTGCCAGCCTGGTGGCTGAGTGCCTTGCAGTGGTTCCCCAACTGGCTCTATTTCTGATTACATAGGAGGCTGCCATGCTCGCACGGACGCTTTGCTTTGCCCTGGTGGGCATACAGGGAGAACCGGTTACCGTGGAGGCCGATGTCACCCAGAGCAACAGCTTTCAGTTCGCCATGGTTGGCCTGCCGGACGCAGCGGTGAAGGAAAGCCGCGAGCGCGTGTTTTCTGCCCTCAAGAACAGCGGCTTCACGCCGCCCTATGGGCGCACCACGGTAAACCTATCGCCGGCCGACCTGCGCAAGGAGGGAACGGCCTTTGATTTGCCCATTGCGGTGGCCATCATTGCCGCCAGCAAGCAGATGCGCGCTGTGGGGCTGGAAAACATTCTGCTGATTGGCGAGTTGGCGCTGGATGGCCGCCTGGCCCCGGTGCATGGTGCACTGTCCATGGTCATCGCCGCGCGTGAGCGGGGCTATACGCAGGTGATACTGCCCCACCAGAATGCGCGGGAGGTGGAGGCAGTGGAGGGGATGGAGGTGTACCCTGCCCACTCATTGTACGAAGCGGTGATGCATCTGAGCGGGCAGGCGCCGTTGAGTGCCCAAATCCAAAAGAGCTATGAGGAGTGCCTGGGTGAGCAGCACATCACCACCGATATGGCGCAGGTGCGCGGACAGCATACTGCCCGACGAGCGTTGGAGGTGGCTGCCGCGGGTGGCCACAACCTGCTGATGGTGGGCGTGCCGGGTTCGGGCAAGACCATGCTGGCGCGATGCCTGCCCGGCATTTTGCCCCAAATGACGCGGGAGGAGGCCTTTGAGACCACGCGCATCTATAGCGTGTCCGGTCTTTTGTCGGCCGGTGCCGGGCTGATGACGGAGCGTCCCTTCCGCACCCCGCATCACTCCGCCTCCACCCCCGCATTGGTGGGTGGCGGCGCTACTGCCCGTCCGGGCGAGGTATCGCTTGCGCACAATGGGGTGCTGTTTCTGGATGAAATGCCGGAATACGCCCGTGCCGTACTGGAAGCGCTGCGACAGCCGCTGGAGGACGGCGTGGTGACGGTATCCCGCGTGCGGGCACACATGCAGTATCTGTCGCGCTGCATGCTGGTGGCCAGCATGAACCCCTGCCCCTGCGGGTACTATGGCAGCCGGGTTAAGCCGTGCCGTTGCGGCAGCCACGAAATCAGAAAGTATCTGGACCGCATCTCCGGCCCCCTATTGGATAGAATAGACCTGCAGGTGGAGGTGGATGCCGTACCCGTGGAGGAAATCAGCGCAAAGGCCAACGCGGAAGACAGCCTGACCGTGCGCGCCCGCGTGGTGGCCGCGCGCCAGCGGCAGCTGGAGCGATTCCGTGGAGCAAACATTCGCACCAACGCTCAGATGGAGGGCAAGCATATCGAGGAGCTGGCCCAGGTCACCCCCGAGGCGTTGGCTTTGCTGCACCGCGTGATGCAACAGATGCGTTTCAGCATGCGGGCATACGGACGGCTCATCAAAGTGGCGCGCACCATTGCCGACCTGCGCGACGAGGAGCGCGTGGAGGTGCCTTCGATGGCCGAGGCCATCCAGTACCGCCGCATTGATGCCAAGTACTGGGGGGACCAGCATGCGTGAATCGCGGGAGCAGATGTGCCGAACCTGGCTATCGCTGTGTGAAGGCGTCAGCTTGAAGGCGCGGGCGCGGTTATTGGCTGCCTTTGGCAGTTTTCAGGCTGCTTTCGAACGATTTCCTGCGGGGTTTGATGGCCTGGTCAGTACCAAGACCATTGAGGAGCTGGGGAAACTCAAGGCCGTGGGCTTGGATAGATTGCTGATGCGGCTGGAGGAGCTGGGCATCCGCCGTGCGTATCTGGGTGATGCGCAAACGTACCCCGGTATGCTGTCGCATATTCCGGACCCGCCGGACGTGCTGTTCTACCGTGGGTTGCTAACAGGGGCGGAGGAACGCGCCGTGGCCATCGTCGGCTCCAGGCGCGAGACTCGTTATGGCCGCAACCAGGCCTATCGCATCGCGATGGATCTGGCGCAGCATGGCGTTACGGTAGTATCCGGTTTGGCGCGTGGGATAGATACGGCCGCCCATCGCGGTGCGCTGGACGGCAAGGGTCGAACCATCGCCGTGCTGGGCAGCGGGCTTAGCCGCCTGTATCCTGAGGAAAACAAGAAGCTGGCCGAAGAAATTGTTGCCGCGGGCGGGGCCATCGTCAGCGAGCTTCCGCCCAATACCGAGCCGCTGGCTTATCACTTTCCCATGCGCAACCGTATCGTCTCAGGTCTGGCCCAGGCGCTGCTGTTGGTGGAGGCGCGGGAGAAATCCGGCACCCTGATTACGGTGGGCCATGCGCTTGACCAGGGCAGGGATGTCTTTGCCTTGCCCGGCGAGGTGGATGCCCCGGGCAGCCTGGTGCCGCATCGGGTCATCCGCACGGGCGGACGGCTGTGCACCTGCGCGGGCGATATACTGGAGGACATGGGCTGGGCGGAACATCCCGTGCCCCAGCCGGAGCAAGTGCAGATGGCTTTGCCAATGCTGCCGCCGGATCAGCAGGCCATCTGCCTGGCGTTGCAGGATGAAGACAAGGGGTTTGATGAGCTGTTGGCCGTGACAGGCCTTGGCACCGCCGGCATCAACACGGCGCTTACCATGTTGGAGTTGGAGGGTCTGCTGGAGCCGCTGCCTGGCCGACGGTTTAAACTGCGCAGGCACGCTTGACTGCCCGTGGGATTTGACAATTGCCAAAGGGGAGCGCTATGATGCCCAATGCGCTCATCCATAGAGAGCATATTACTTATTGGAGGAAACTGAGTGTCCCAAGCACGAAAACTGGTGATTGTGGAATCACCCGCCAAAGCACATGCCATTGAGAAATTTTTGGGCCGCACCTACAAGGTGGAGGCTTCACAGGGCCATGTCCGCGATTTGCCCAAATCCCGCATCGGCATAGATCCGGACAATGACTTTCAGATGGATTATATTACCATCCACGGCAAGGGCGATATTCTGGCCAAGCTGCGCAAGCAGGTGAAGACAGCCAAGGATATTTACCTGGCGACTGACCCTGACCGCGAAGGGGAGGCCATATCCTGGCATCTGGCCCATGCGCTGAAGTTGGACCCGGCGGAGGTCAAGCGCGTGGAGTTTCACGAAATTACCAAAAAGGCCGTGCAAAACGCGGTGAAAAACCCGCGCCACATTGACATGGACCTGGTGGATGCCCAGCAAGCGCGCAGGGCTTTGGACAGGCTGGTGGGCTATAAAATCAGCCCGCTGCTGTGGGCCAAGGTGCGCAAGGGGCTGTCAGCCGGGCGCGTGCAGAGCGTGGCTACCCGTATGATTGTAGAGCGCGAGCAGGAGATCGAGGCTTTTGTGCCGGAGGAGTATTGGGACATCTATGCCGATATTACCGTCAAGTGTGTAGACGGCAAAAATGTACCCCTGCGCGCTAAGCTGTCTCAGCTAAAGGGACGTAAAGCAAAGGTGGGGGATAAGGCCGAGGCACAGAAGGCGGAACAGGCAATCCGCAAGGCTAAGCTCAGCGTGCTGAACGTCAAGAATAAGGAGCGCCTCAAGAGCCCGCCCGCGCCTTCTACCACATCCACCCTCCAGCAGGAGGCTTCGCGCAAACTCAATTTCACCATTTCCCGTTCCATGCAGGTGGCACAGGGGCTATATGAAGGTGTCGACCTGGGCAAGGCCGGCACGCAGGGTTTGATTACCTACATGCGTACCGATTCAGTGCGTGTAAGTGGAGAAGCGCTGTCCGCAGTGCGCGACACCATCGGGGCCACCTATGGCAGCGAATCGTTGCCAGGTAAGCCGCGCGTATACAAGGGGCGCAGCGGTGCGCAGGATGCCCATGAGGCCATCCGCCCAACCGATCCTGCCCGCACGCCCGACAGCATCAAGAGCTTTCTCAGCCGCGAGCAGTATCTGCTCTACAAGCTGATTTACACGCGCTTCCTGGCCAGCCAGATGGCCGACGCCCGCTACAACACGGTTACCCTGGAAGTGGGTGAAGACGGCCTGGTGATGCGCTATTACGGCGAGCACAAGGTGTTTGCGGGCTTCACCGCAGTCTATGAAGAGGGCAGTGACGAAGCCAGCGAGAAAATTGACACCAAGATGCCGGCGTGTGAGGCCGGCAGCCCAGCCGTGCTGGTGGATGTGGATACGGAACAGCGCTTCACCCAGCCACCCACCCGCTACACAGAGGCATCCTTGGTCAAGGCGCTGGAGGAGCTTGGCATTGGACGCCCCTCTACCTACGCGCCCACGGTTTCCACCATCGTGGCCCGCGGTTACGTGTCCAAGGAGAAAAAGCGCCTATATCCCACTGAGTTGGGGCGAATGGTAACCGGCCTGATGATTGATTACTTCAACAACGTGGTGGACACGGATTTCACCGCCCGCATGGAAAATGAGTTGGACCGCGTGGAAGCGGGTGAAAAGGGCTGGAAGCGCGTGCTGGAGGAGTTCTATCCCGACTTTGAGCAAATGCTGCAAAAGGCGGAGCAGGACATCGAGAAGATTGTCATTGAGGATGAGAAAAGCGATGTCATCTGCGACCAGTGCGGCGCCACCATGGTCTACAAAAACGGCCGCTATGGCCGATTCCTTGCCTGCCCCAACTTCCCCGAGTGCCGTAACACGCAGCCAATACTGGTGTACATTCATGTGAAGTGCCCGGATTGCGGCGGCGAACTGTTGGAGAAAACCAGCCGGAAGAACCGCAAGTTCTACGGCTGTGAGCAGTACCCGGAATGCCAATTCGTCTCGTGGGAAAAGCCGGTGGACAAGCGCTGCCCGGAGTGCGGCAGCTACATGACCATCAAGCGCCGCAAGAATGACGCACTGCTTTTGTGCGCCAATGAGACATGCCGCCACCGCGAGCCCTATGAGCTGCCCCTGGAGGAGGACGATGCCGAATAAGCCACGGGCTACCGTCATCGGCGCCGGGCTGGCCGGCTGCGAGGCTGCTTGGCAGTTGCTGCGGCGCGGCGTCGCGGTGACGCTGCGCGACATGAAGCCGGGCAAGAAGAGCCCCGCGCATGCGTCCGATTTATTCGCCGAGCTGGTGTGCTCTAACTCGCTGCGCTCCGACCGCCTGCAAAACGCTGTAGGGCTGCTGAAGGAAGAGATGCGTAGGTTGGATTCACTGGTCATCCGCGCGGCCGATCAGGCCAGGGTGCCCGCGGGCGGCGCATTGGCGGTGGACAGGGATCAGTTTTCGGGCTTCATCACGAAGGAGTTGCTGTCCCATCCACTGCTTACATTTACACCGGACGAGGTGACGGAGTTTCCTGCGCGGGACACCATCATTGCCACCGGCCCTCTCACATCCGAGGCCTTCAGCGAAACCATCCAGTCGCTGCCCCAAGTGGGGGTGCTGCACTTCTACGACGCGGCTGCCCCCATCGTGACCCGGGAATCCATCGACATGACGCGCGCCTTCAAGGCGTCGCGCTATGGCCGTGGAGATGATGATTACATCAATTGCCCCATGGACGAGGCAGAGTATCGGGCGTTCTATGACGCGCTGCTCACCGCGCAGACGGCCCCCGTCCACGGCTTTGAAGAAAGCCGCGTGTTTGAGGGCTGTATGCCGGTGGAGAGCCTGGCTCGGCGGGGCGACATGGCACTGGCCTTTGGTCCGCTTAAGCCGGTAGGGCTGACCAACCCGCATACAGGTCGCAGACCATACGCGGTGCTTCAGCTGCGGCGTGATGACGCGTCCGACAGCCTGTACAACCTGGTCGGTTTCCAGACTCGGTTGATGTTTCCCGAGCAGCGGCGCGTGTTTGGTATGATTCCGGGCCTGGAGCAGGCGGAGTTTGCCCGTTACGGCGTGATGCACCGCAACACCTTCCTGAACAGCCCAGGTCTGCTGGACAATCAATATATGATGAAGGGCAGCGATGGCGTGTATTTTGCCGGTCAGATGACAGGCGTGGAAGGGTATGTGGAGAGTGCCGCCTCCGGCCTTCAAGCCGGGCTCAGCCTGGCTAACCGGCTGCTTGGCAGGCAGCAGGTGACATTCCCATCCGCGACCGGGATGGGCGCGCTGGCACGGTATGTATCTACGCACAACCGCAACTTTCAGCCCATGCACGTAAGCTTTGGCCTGATTGATCCATTGCCCGAGCGTGTCCGCGGCAAAGAGCAGCGCTACCTCAAGGTGGCCGAACGCGCACTGGCGTTGATTGACAACATCGCACAAGCGAATTGATTTATGACAGGAGGACAGCATATGGAGCTGAGAGGCACCACCATTTGTGCCGTGCGGCGTGACGGCCATGTAGCCATCGCGGGCGACGGGCAGGTGACCATGGGACAAAATACAATCTTCAAAAGCACCGCGCGCAAGGTGCGGCGCATCTATCAGAACCAGGTGATGGTGGGCTTCGCCGGCTCAGTAGCCGATGCCTTTACCCTTACCGACCGCTTCGAGGAAAAACTGACCCAGTTTGGCGGCAACCTGGAGCGCGCTGCCGTGGAGTTGGCGCAGGAGTGGCGCAGTGACAAGGCGCTGCGCAAGCTGGAAGCCATGCTGATTGCCGCAGACAAGGACAACCTGCTCATCATCTCCGGAACCGGCGAGGTGATTTCGCCCGATGATGGCGTGTGCGCCATCGGCTCCGGCGGCAACTATGCCTTGGCCGCGGCCCGCGCGCTGGTGCATAATACCCAGCTTTCTGCGCGAGAGATTGTCGAAAAAGCGCTGCACATCGCCGCCTCCATCTGCGTGTTTACCAACGACAACATCCACGTGGAGGACATATGATCAAAGAGTTGACGCCGCGCGAGGTTGTGCGGGAACTGGACCGCTACATCGTCGGTCAGGATGATGCCAAGCGCATGGTGGCCATCGCCCTGCGCAACCGCTATCGCCGCTCGCAAGTATCAGACGAGATGCGCGAAGAAATCTACCCCAAGAATATTCTGATGATTGGCCCCACCGGCGTGGGCAAGACGGAAATCGCCCGACGCTTGGCCAAGCTGGTCAACGCCCCCTTTGTCAAGGTGGAGGCGACCAAGTTTACCGAGGTTGGCTACGTGGGCCGCGATGTGGAGGGCATCATCCGCGACCTGGTGGAAAATGCCATCCGCATGGTGCGCGAGGAGCATGAGGCGCGTGTGAAAACCCGCGCAGAGGTGATGGCGGAGGATAGGCTGGTGAGTCTGCTGACCGACCCGCCTAAAAAGCCGGTGCAAAACCCCATCGACATGCTGCTGGGTGGCCGCAACAAAGCGCAGGAGCCTGTCAATGAAGAGGAGCGGCTCAAGCTGTCGGGCCGCCGGGCGGACATCCTGCAGCAGCTGCGAAACGGCGAGCTGGAGGAGCGGGAGATTCAGGTCGAGGTGGAGGAGGCCGCGCCGTCGCTGGAAGTGGGCGGCAACGCCATCAACATCGGCGACATGATGGGCGGCATGCTGCCCAAGCGCACCAAACTGCGCCACGTCAAGGTAAAGGAAGCCCGCAAGATTCTGCTGCACGAAGAGGCGCAGAAACTGATTGATGAAGACGCCGTGAAGGAAGAGGCTGTCCGCCGGGCAGAGCAGCAGGGCATTGTGTTCATTGACGAGATTGACAAGGTTGCCGGCCGCTCCACCGGTCAGGGGCCCGATGTATCCCGTGAGGGCGTGCAGCGGGACATCCTGCCCATCGTGGAGGGCAGCACCGTCAACACCAAGCATGGCGCGGTGCGCACCGACTTCATGCTGTTTATCGCGGCAGGTGCTTTCCATGTCGCCAAGGTGAGCGATTTGATTCCGGAACTGCAGGGCCGCTTCCCTGTGCATGTGACGCTCAAGAGCCTTACACGCGAGGATTTCATCCGCATCCTGACCCAGCCCGATAATGCGCTGACCCGTCAGTACGCCGCGCTGCTGGAGGTGGATAAGGTGCGCCTGCGCTTTGATAACGAAGCGCTGGAAGAGATTGCCGATGCTGCTTGTAGCGCCAACGCCATGGGGGAGAACATCGGGGCGCGCCGCCTGCATGGTGTGTTTGAGGAGCTGTTGGAGGATATCTCCTTCAACGCGGGTGGGGATGAGATGCCCGAGGTGGACCTCAACATCACCGCGGATTACGTGCGCGCCCATGTAGCTGCCGCTAAGAAGGCGGACCTGAACAAGTACATTTTGTAACACATGTATTTATAGGGCGCTCACCGAGAGGCGGATGAGCGCCTTTTGCGTGCTTGCGGCGCTTTGATGCACCATGTATAATGGATTATGGCGCAATGGCGCCAGAGGAGAACCATTGATGTTAGATAAGCTCAAAAAGGTATTTGGCATGGGCCCGGAGGCACAGCTAAAGCCGTTGCGCAAAATCGCCGATGCCGTGGAGGCGCTGGAACCCGACTTTGAGAATCTGTCGGACGAACAGCTGTCCCAGAAGACACAGGAGTTCCGCCAGCGTCATCAGGATGGCGAGACGCTGGATGATTTGCTGCCCGAGGCCTTTGCCGCCGTGCGGGAGGCCGCCCGCCGCACACTGGGCATGCGGCCATTCTATGTGCAGCTCATCGGCGGCATTGTGCTGCACCAGGGTCGCATCGCAGAGATGAAAACCGGTGAAGGCAAGACCCTGACGGCTTGCCTGCCGGCCTACCTCAATGCGTTGAGCGGTAAGGGTGTGCACATTGTCACGGTCAATGATTACCTGGCCAAGTTCCAGGGCGAGGACATGGGTAAACTGTTCCGCTTCATGGGAATGTCGGTGGGCATCATTGTGCACGACCTCACCGGCGAGGAACGGCGGGAGGCGTATGGCTGCGACATCACCTACGGCACCAACAACGAGATGGGCTTTGACTACCTGCGCGACAACATGGTCATCTACCGCAAGGACATGGTGCAGCGCGGCCACAACTACGCCATCGTGGACGAGGTGGATTCCATCCTGATTGACGAGGCGCGCACCCCGCTGATTATCTCAGGCCAGGGGGATAAGCCCACCGACATGTACGAAAAGGCCGACCGCTTTGTCGCCCGCCTGAAGAATGAGGCGGATTTCACCGTGGAAGAAAAGGAAAAGAGCGTTGTATTCACCGAGGAGGGTGCCGCCAAGGCGGAGAGCGCCTTTGGCATCGAAAACCTCAACGACCCGGAGAACAACGAACTCAACCACTACCTCATCCAGGCGCTGAAAGCCAATGTGATGATGAAGCGGGATATCGACTATGTGGTGCAAAATGGCGAAGTCGTCATTGTGGACGAGTTCACCGGCCGCCTGATGGTGGGCCGCCGTTACTCGGACGGCTTGCACCAGGCCATTGAGGCCAAAGAGCGCGTGAAGGTGGAGCGGGAGAGCAAGACGCTGGCCACCATCACCTTCCAGAACTACTTCCGCATGTACAACAAGCTGTCCGGTATGACGGGTACAGCCAAGACGGAGGAAGAGGAATTCCAGGGCATTTACAGCCTGGACGTGGTGCAGGTGCCCACCAATATGCCCATGATTCGCGATGACCTCAACGACGTGGTCTACCGTGGCAAGAAGGGCAAGTACGACGCCGTGGTGGAGGAGATTATTCGCCGTCATGCCACCGGTCAGCCGCTGCTGGTGGGCACCATTTCGGTGGAAGTCTCCGAGATGCTCAGCCGCATGCTGCAGTTACGGGGCATCCCGCATGAGGTGCTGAACGCCAAGCACCACGCCCGAGAGGCCAGCATCGTGGCGCAGGCAGGTCACTATGGCGCGGTCACCATCGCTACCAACATGGCCGGCCGTGGTACCGACATTCTGCTCGGCGGCAATCCGGATTTTCTGGCCCGCCGTGCCATGCGGCAGGAGGAATATGCTGAGGAACTGATTGAGGAAGCCACCGGACGCAACGAGCATGTGGACGAGGAAGTGCTGGCCGCGCGCAGGCGTTTTAACGAGCTGCGGGAGCAGTTTAAGCAGACCACTGACAAGGAGCACGAGCAGGTTGTGGGCGTGGGTGGTTTGCATATCATTGGCACCGAGCGACACGAGAGCCGCCGCATCGACAACCAGCTGCGGGGCCGCTCTGGCCGTCAGGGCGACCCCGGCTCTTCCCAGTTCTTTATCTCCCTGGAGGATGACCTCATGCGCCTGTTTGGCGGCGAGCGCATCCAGCCGATGATTGCCCGCCTGGGCATGGAGGAGAATGTACCGCTGGAGGCGGGCCTGCTCACCAAGCAGATTGAAAACGCGCAAAAGCGCATTGAGAGCCGCAACTACGAGATTCGAAAGTCCGTCCTGCGTTATGACGATGTTATGAACCAGCAGCGCGAGCTGATCTACAAGCAGCGCCGCCAGGTGCTGGAGGGTGAGGACATGCGTGCCTCCATCCAGACCATGGTGGACAAGCTGATTGAGGAGGCTGTCGCACTCTTCTGCGCTGGTGATAACAAGGATTGGGATATCGCCGGTCTGGCCGAATACCTGGAGCGGTTAAGCATCCCTGTCGGCACCTTCAAGGCGAATCGGGAGGCCATGGGTGGGTTTGACCGTCAGGGGCTCATCGATTTCCTCAAGAAAACCGCGAACAATTTCTACCAGCAGCGCGAGGAGTTGATTACCTCCCACGGCATTGACATGCGCGAGCTGGAGCGCAACCTGCTGCTGCGCAGTGTGGACACCCGCTGGATGGATCACATCGATGCCATGGACCAGCTGCGCGACGGCATTGGCCTGCGCGCGTACGCGCAGCGCGATCCCGTCAACGAGTACAAGATGGAAAGCTACGACATGTTTGACGAGATGGTGCGTCTGCTGCAGGAGGACACTTTGCGGGCGCTCTATCAGCTGCGCATCGAAAAGGCACCGGAACGCCGGGAGGTGGCCAAGCCAGTGCGCACCATAGGCGCGGGCGATGCCGCGCCACAGCAGGCGCCATCCGCTGCCCGCCCCCTGCGCAAGGGGGAAAAAGTGGGGCGCAACAGCCCCTGCCCCTGCGGCAGCGGCAAGAAGTATAAAAATTGCCATGGCAGCAATGCCGCGGCGTCAGACTAAGGGATAAGATGGAGTTGCTATGATAGTTGAACTGGAACAATACCGCAGCCATTTGGATAGCCTGCGCGCGCGCCTGGAAGAGGTGCGGGAGGGCCTGCACATCAATCAACTTGAAAGAGAGTTAGTGGAGCTGCGCGAGGAGATGGGCGCCCCCGGCTTCTGGGACGACCTGGAGCGTTCCCGCGTGGTTAATCAGCGACTGGCGGCTATCGAAGCCAAGATGGAGCACTTCAACGGCCTGGTCAGCCTGTGTGATGATGTGGAGACCATGATGGAGCTGTCGCAGGATGAGTCCGACCAGGGGATGGCGGATGAAGCTGGCAAAACGCTGGAGCGGTTGGATCAACAGGTGGAATTGCTTGCGCTGGAAACGCTGATGCGCGGCGACTACGACCACTGCAACGCCATTTTGTCGCTGCACGCGGGCGCCGGCGGAACGGAAGCACAGGACTGGACACAGATGCTCTACCGCATGTACACGCGCTATTGTGAGCGCGCGGGCTTCAAGGTGACGCTGCTGGACTACCTGGATGGCGATGAGGCAGGCACCAAGTCTGCCGCCTGGGAGGTCGAGGGCGACAACGCCTATGGCTTCCTGCGCGGGGAGAAGGGCGTGCATCGGCTGGTGCGCATCAGCCCGTTTGACTCCAACGCAAGGCGGCATACCTCTTTCGCGTCGTTGGACGTATCGCCGGTGATAGATGAGGACGGCGACATTGAAATCAACATGGAAGATGTGCGCGTGGATACCTATCGCTCCACGGGCGCGGGCGGCCAGCACGTCAACAAGACCGACTCTGCCGTGCGCATGACACACATCCCATCGGGCATCGTGGTTTCCTGTCAAAATGAGCGCAGTCAGGTGCAAAACAGGGAGATGTGCATGCGCATGCTGCGTGCCCGCCTCATCGAGCTGCGCGAGCGAGAAAAAGAAGAGCAGATGGCCGACATCAAGGGCGAAATGAAAAAAATCGAATGGGGCAGCCAGATCCGCTCCTATGTGTTCCAGCCCTATACCATGGTGAAGGACCATCGCACAGGCTATGAAGCCGGCAACATTGACGACGTGATGGACGGCAATCTGGATGGATTCATCACCGCCTATTTGAAGATGCAGTGATGCGCAAATCGGCGGTGTTGCTGCGCATAGGGCTGGCCCTGGTGCTCATCCTGTGCCTGGTGGCCTACTTCGCGCATTCATTGGCCAGCTTGGCCACAAATGGCGTGAAGATGGCAGAAAAAATGACCCGGTATGCTGATACCAGTCTGTCCGGCGTGTCGGCTGATGCGTATCCGGCTATCGCTGATGCTATCACCGGGTATCTCAAGGGGACATTGCCGACGCCGCAAATCACCATCAACCGCGATGGTCAGAATGCTTCGGCCTTTGCAGCGCATGAGCTGCTGCATCTGGCAGACATTCGCGGGCTGGTTCATCTGGCGGGCGTCATTCGTTATGCTGCGTTGGCGGCTGTAGCCATCAGCTTTATTGTGTTTCTGGTCCTGCGCAAATGGCAACCGGGGGTGCTATCCTTCATCCGACCGCAGCGGGCATTGGTGGCAGCGATGGCCGCTTTCTTTTCCTTTGTTCTCATCATTGTGATATGGGCAGCCGTCAATTTCGAGGGTTTGTTTTATGCTTTTCATCGGCTGTTGTTCCGAAACGATTTATGGCTCCTGGATCCGCAAAGAGACCTGCTGTTGCAATTGATGCCGCTGCCCTTTTTTGTGTCCTATGGGTGGGATTTGCTCAAGCAGAGTGCCGCTGTGCTGCTCATCCTTCCGCTGGCCGCCTTTGGCCTTCGGACGGCGGGCCGGGAGAAACAGGGATGAGTTATATTGAACGGATTAAACAAGGGGCAGATGCATTGCGGGAGCGTAAGGTTGTGCGCATCCTGGCGATTGAATCTTCCTGCGATGAGACGGCGGCCGCGGTCATTGAGAATGGACGCGGCGTGCTCTCTGATGTGGTGTATTCCCAAATCGATTTGCACACCCTCTACGGAGGGGTCGTACCTGAGATTGCCAGCCGCGCTCACGTTGAAGAAGTGGGGCCGGTGGTACGCCGCGCGCTAAGCGAGGCCGGCATTGGCTTTGCTGATATCGACGCGGTGGCCGTAACCGCTGGCCCTGGCTTGGTGGGCGCGCTGCTGGTAGGGGTGAGCTATGCCAAAGGGCTGGCGTTTGCGCTGGACAAACCGCTTGTTGCCGTCAACCACATCGAGGGTCATATTTGCGCCAACTACCTCACCTACGCTGCCCTGAAACCACCCTTTTTGTGCCTGGTGGTGTCCGGGGGGCATAGCCACCTGATGCAGGTGGAGGTTGGCGACAGCTATCGGCTAATTGGCTGTACGCAGGACGACGCGGCGGGCGAAGCCTTTGACAAGGCGGCCCGTGTGCTGGGGCTGCCCTATCCCGGCGGGCCACGCCTGGACGCTATCGCCGAGGAAGGCGACGCCCTGCGTTTTTCCTTGCCTACGCCACACACCCAGGGGCGGTTTGACTATAGTTTTTCCGGCCTCAAGACAGCCTTTATCAACCTCACCCATCAGATGAAGCAAAGGGGCGAAGCGTTGCCGGTTGCCGATCTCACCGCATGTTTCCGCCACGCTGTAGTGGAGCAATTGGTCGACAGGGCGATGCTAGCGGCCGGTGAACTGGGCGAAACCAGGCTGGCATTGGCAGGCGGCGTGGCCGCCAATAAACTGCTGCGCCGACGACTTCAGGCAGCATGCGACGAGCGAGGTATTACCCTCTACCTGCCGGAACTCAAGTATTGCGGTGACAATGCCGCGATGATTGGCGCGGCAGCTTACCTGCGGCTGATGCACGGGCAGGTGGCTGATATGCGCCTCAACGCGAACCCGGCGCTGCGGCTTGTGTAGTGCGATTATTATTGTTGTTTTTTTAAAGTGATTCGGTGAATTTGCGCCGGCGCGCCAAGGCGTACGGGCAATAATGATGTGCCCACACCGTTGGATACGAAGATTTGCTTGCCCCCTTCTTCAATCCATCCGGAACGATAGCGGTCACCATAGCGGCTGGACGAGTGAATGGTGTGCCCAAAGGGAGCCACTTGCCCGCCATGCGTGTGCCCGGTGAGCACCAGGTCAAAGTCAAAATGCCCCTGCTTGAGGGCGGAGGGCAGGATATCCGGCGAATGCGGCGCGTAGATTACAAAATCGCTGGCCGTCGCATGTGGTGTGAGAGACGGGAAGTGCGGATGCCCCTCCCGGATATCATCGGTGGCGCAGATGCACAGGCTTGCGCCATCCCTAACAATCACCCGCGCGTCATTGAGCAGGGGATAAGCCCCCCAAGCCCGCATCCGCTCCAGCAACAGGCCAAAGGACGCTTCATCGCCCATGCGGTCATGATTGCCGATGGCGGCAAACACGCCATATGGCGCTGATAGCTTGGGCAGAACGTCAAACAGCGCAATTGATGTGGCCGTATCTTCACCATAGTCGCCGCCCAGCAAAATGATATCGGCTTGCATGGCGCGCAGACGATTGGCCAAATCTACCGCTCGCTCCTTCCCAAGAAAGGGGCCGTAATGAATGTCCGAGGCATATGCAATGGTCAATCCATCGAACGCCGCGGGGAGTTGGGCGAAAGATACCACTTCGTTGGTCTCATACAGCTGTGCCGACAGCCAGAAAGGGTACAACAGCTTGTAGCGCGTAGGAATGCGACCTGCAAACCGCAGCAGTTTTCTGATGATGTGCCCTTTTGCGCTCACCGTACCCCTCCTATCACCACAATCAGCACTCAGATTAGTGAGGATGTGATGTTTTGTCAAGGAAACTGCCTGGAAGTGCCCAAAAACGCTTGCGCTAAGCGTTTACATTCGGCCTGTGTTATGTTAATATAAACTTCGTGGCCATAGAACCGCATGCTCGGGCTGTCGATTCTCACCGTCATTCTGTGTTTGCGGCGATTGAAGAGCGGGCTGCCACCCCCGCAAGAGAGGAAGACCCATGGATAAGCAAAAGAAGACCCAGATCATCGAGACCTATGCCCGTCACGAGGGTGACACCGGTTCACCGGAAGTGCAGGTGGCCCTGCTGACCGAACGCATCAACCACCTCAACGAGCATCTGAAGCTCAACAAGAAGGACCACCACAGCCGCCGCGGTTTGCTGCTGATGGTCGGCCAGCGCCGCGGTTTGCTGGACTACCTGATGCGCACGGACATTGAGCGCTACCGCACCCTAATTGGCGAACTCAATCTGCGTAAGTAAGAGAACCTAAGGGTCGGGACCATACAGGCTCCCGGCCCTTTTATACTGATTCGTATCAGTGGAATGGCGCACCCGCGGGGGAGCGGGCAGCGCGAAAGAAGTAAGGAGAAAGAAAGAAAGCATGGAACCAAGAAAGTACACAATGGAATTTGGCGGCCGCCCGCTGAGCTTTGAGTTTGGCCGTTACGCCGAGCAAGCAGCCGGCTCTACCCTGGTGCGTTACGGCGACACCGCGGTGCTGGTCAGCGTCACCTATTCCGAAAAGCCGCGCGAGGGGCAGGATTTCTTCCCGCTGAGCGTGGACTTTGAAGAGAAAATGTATTCCGCCGGCAAGATTCCCGGTGGCTTCATCAAGCGTGAGACCAGGCCCACCGAAAAGGCCACCCTCACCGCCCGTCTGATTGACCGGCCCATCCGCCCGCTGTTTGACAAGGGCATGCGCAACGACGTACAGGTGGTTGCCACTGTGCTGTCGGTCGACGTGAATAACCCGCCGGATATTCCGGCGATGCTGGGCTCGTCCATCGCGCTGTGCGTGAGCGATATCCCGTGGGCAGGCCCCACCGGTTCGGTCACCGTTGGGCGAGTGGATGGCAAGTTCATCATCAACCCCAACGAGCAGGAAGCGGCTGTGAGCGACCTGCATCTGACGGTATCGGGCACCAAGGATGCCATTATGATGGTGGAAGCCGGTGCCAACGAGGTATCCGAGGACGTGATGCTGGACGGCATTCTCTTCGCGCATGAGACCATCAAGGAACTGGTTGCCTTCCAGGAGAAGATTGTCGCCGAAATCGGCAAACCCAAGCGCAGCTTCCAGCTGTTCGTGACCGGTGATGACATCAAGGCCGATGTGCGCGAGTTTGCCATGGACAAGGTACGCTGGAGCTTTGACACCGCTGTGCGCGAAGAGCGCCAGGCGCGCGAGGAACAAGTGAAGGCGGAGGTGCAGGAGCACTTTGCGTCCATTTACCCCGATCGTGCAGGCGAAATCGGCGACGCGGTCTATGCCTTGAATAAAGAAGTGATGCGCCGCAAGATTCTGGACCAGGGCATCCGCCCCGATGGCCGCGGCACCACCGAAGTTCGCCCCATCTGGTGTGAAGTAGGTATCCTGCCCCGCGCCCACGGCAGCGCCGTGTTTACCCGTGGACAGACGCAGGCGCTCACCGTCACCACGCTGGGCTCGCTGCGTGAGGTGCAAATCCTCGACGGCCTGTCTAATGAGGATTCCAAGCGCTACATTCACCACTACAATATGCCGCCCTATGCCACCGGTGAAGCCGGCCGTATGCGCGCCCCCGGCCGCCGCGAAATTGGCCATGGCGCACTGGCAGAGCGCGCGTTGGAGCCCATGGTGCCCAACGAGACTGATTTCCCGTATGCCCTGCGCTTGGTCAGCGAAGTGTTGAGCTCCAATGGTTCCTCCTCCATGGCCTCCGTGTGCGGCAGTACCCTGTCGCTGATGGATGCCGGTGTGCCGATTAAGGCGCCAGTTGCCGGTGTGGCCATGGGCCTCATCAAGGACGACCAGTCCGACAAGGTGGCCGTGCTGACGGACATCCAGGGCCTGGAAGACTTCCTGGGCGATATGGACTTCAAGGTCGCCGGCACCATGAACGGCATCACCGCCATCCAGATGGACATCAAAATCAAGGGCATTGACGAAGCGATTCTGCGCCAGGCACTCAGCCAGGCATTGGACGGCCGTTTGCATATCCTCAAAATCATGTTGGATACGCTGGCACAGCCGCGTGAGCAGCTCAGCCGTTACGCGCCCAAGATTATCACCTTCATGATCAACCCCGACAAGATTCGCGAAGTCATTGGGCCCGGCGGCAAGATGATTAACAAAATCATCGCCGATACCGGTGTGAAGATTGACATCGAGGATGACGGCCGCGTGGCCATCGCCACACCGGATGACGAGGCCGCCGCCAAGGCACGCAAGATCATCGAAGGCATTGCCAAGGATGTGGAAGTGGGTGAGGTCTACCAGGGCCGCGTTGTGCGTGTGATGAGCAGCCTGGGCGCCTTTGTGGAGCTGCTGCCCGGTAAGGACGGTCTGTTGCACATCTCCAAGCTGGCCAACGAGCGCGTGGAGAAGGTTGAGGACGTGCTCAATGTAGGCGACGAGGTGGAAGTCAAGGTACAGGAGATTGACTCCCAGGGCCGCATCAACCTCATTCGCAATGACATGGTATACGAGCGCCGGTCCTTCGCGCCTCGGCCGGGCGGCGCTGAGCACCGCGGCGGCGGCGGACGCCCCCCGCGTCGTGACGGACGCCCCAACAACCACTGATTCAGTTAAGATCACATAAGCATGGGGAACCTGTTGCATCAGCAGGTTCCCCTTCTGTCAAGGGAGCATACATGATTCAAACGCATACCCTGTCAAACGGACTGCGCGTCATGATGGAGCGCATGCCGCATCTGCGTTCGGTGTCTATCGGCGTGTGGGTCAAGGCCGGTTCTATGTTGGAGACACCCTCGGAAAACGGTTTGGTGCACTTGTTGGAGCATATGGCTTTCAAGCGAACGCAGAACCGCAACGCGCGTCAACTGGCTGAGGAAATGGATGCCATCGGCGGGCACATGAACGCTGCCACCAGCAAGCTGTACACTGTGTACTACGCCAAGGTAACCGACACCGATTTACCAAAGGCCATCGATTTGTTGGCGGATATTACCTGTCGGCCAACCATCGAACCGGAGGAACTGGCGAAAGAAAAGAACGTCATCCTTGAAGAAATTGCCATGGTGGATGACTCGCCGGAGGACACCGTATACGATTTGCTCAACGATGCGCTCTACCGTGGGCAATCCCTGGCCATGCCCATCACGGGAACCAGGGAGCATGTTATCGGGTACACACAGGATGATGTTCAAGCATTTCGTCAGAAATACTATACACCAGCTAATACAGTGATTGCGGTCGCCGGGCATTTCAAAGCAGAGTCGCTTCTGGACATGCTGGAGCAGCAGTTCGGCGCGTGGCAGGGGAACAACGAGGCGGATTTTCCTCCTAACCAAGCCAATGTGCAGCCGGTTCAGTTGGCCTGCGACAAGCGATCAGAGCAAACGCATATATGCTTGGGATATCGCGGCATTCCCTATGAAGCCCCCGGCAAGTATGCCATGATGGCACTCAATACGCTGTTTGGCGGAGGCGTATCCTCCCGCCTGTTTCAACGGGTGCGCGAGGAGAAGGGCTTAGTTTATAGCATCTACTCCGCCCCATCGTCCTATCCGGGATGCGGTGACTTTGCCATATGCGCGGCCGCCGCGCCGGGCAGCGCGGCGCGCGTCATTCGAGAAATATTAGAGGAATGCAGTCGGCTGCTTCGGGATGGCGTTAGTGAACAGGAGTTGGAGCAAGCGAAAGCGCAGCTGCGCACGGGGTTTGTTCTCAGCCAAGAGAGCGCCTATGCCCGTATGAGCAGCCTGGGGATGCAGTCTTTGCTACGCAGCAAAGTGACCCTGCCATCCCAAACGCTGCGGGGAATAACGCGCGTGACACCCAAGGCTGTGATGGCAATGGCACAGCATATCTTCACACAGCAACCCAGCATGGCGGTGGTTGGGCGCAATGCTGAAAAGTTGGTGAATAAGCAGGGGCTTGTATAGTACCCCGATTGGAGGAAGTCAGCCCGACAGTTGACTTCACCATATCTGGCATCTTTAAGGTATCGAAAGGGAACTTGCGTGCCCGCAGGCGATACGATAAAATGATGGGGGGAAGGAGGCGGCCAACATGAGAGCCAAGCTGATATCTGTCCTGATTATTGCCCTGTTGGGAACCGGGTGGTTGACCGCCTTTGCCCAGACGGAGGGGATACAGGTCGAGTATGTGACACAACAACAGGGAAACTCCTCCGTCACCTACCCGCAGTTGAGCGGCATGCCCAACACCTTCGCGCAGGATACCATCAACCGTTCCATCATGGCGGATGGCGGAATCACATCATATTTGGCTATGCTCAGTGCATTAACGGATCCTGCTGCCACCGGCTTGAAGGTATCGGCCCATGCTGAGATATTACCGGCGCCCATGGGCAACCTGTTGGCCGTGCGCATGGTGGCCGAGGGCAGAATCGGGCCGGGTCGGCCCGGGTATGCCGTCACACCACTGATGTATAACCTGTTGACCGGCCAAAGAGTACACGCGAAAGACTTTTTTGTAGATGTAAGTACAGCGGCTGGGGACATTGAAGCGATGATCGCCCGTGACGTTGAATCGGATGTCAGTGCGTATCTGTCAGCGGGCGCCTTGTATCCTGTGCCGATTAAACAGCTGCTGGCGGATGAAGTGGGCATCACATTTTTCTATGACCAGGCACAGTACACGACGCTTTCCGGCCGCAGTGGCGCAGTCCATTTTTTGTACGACGACTTGATGCCTCTGCTTCATACAACACCGGGCTCTGTTCTGGGAGACCTCCTGCAGAAGATTCCACGTGCGCCCTCATCCGAGGCGGCGCAGGCGATTGCTCAGACCGTGCAAACGGGCACGCTGCCGGGGTTATCGATAACGCTAGGCGATGCATTGGATGAAGTCTTGGTCCATTACCCAATGCTGACGGATCCGGACGGCTTTCCGACGGGGACCAAGTACCAACCTGAGGACGCAAGCTGGCGCGGCACGGCATTCATCGAGGCCAATGGCCGGGTTACCGGTATCCTCAGCAACCGTGCGAGCTTGTATGGGTTGACCACAGGGAAGGCGGACCGTGAACTGGTTGTGCAGACGTTGGGCCAGCCTGTCGGCAGCATTGCGTTGGATGATCAGGCGGCGATGCAATACGGCATGGTTGCCGGAGCATTGGAAAGTTACGCGTATCAGGGCAACACTTTATATTTTAATTATGATGCGGACAGCACATTGCGCTATATCTGGCTGTCGCTGGACGAATCGCATCAGATAGGATAGGGAGATTGGTATCTACAGCAAGGGGTACAGGTAAAAATATCCGCTCCACCGATCGCGGGGGCGTGGTTTCGCTGGCGGCCGGCATTCTGTGCCTGGCGCTTGGCTTTGGAATGCAGATTGGCATCACGCTGCAGGCTTCCAGCCGCACCGTAGTGGCACTGAAAGAAATGGCGCTGGGCATGGGGGGCGTATTGTATCCCCTTGTGCCGCTGTTCTGTTTTTGGCTGGGGTGGCTGCTGTGTGTGTCAGCACGGCATTATATATCCTTTCGCGCGTTTGCAGTAAGCTTTGTGGCCTTCCTTGCGCTGCTGGCGCTTCTCACGATGTTAACTACCGTTGCCGGCTTTGGCACGCTGATGCAGTATATCCGCAACATGAACCTCAACATCCTCAAGGTAGCGGAGCCCGATACCTGGGGGGAGTATATGGCGCGCGCCTATCAGCGTTACAGCAACCAGCTCAACCCGCTGCCCGGGGGCGGTGCGTTGGGCATGTTGGTTGCTTTCCCGGTTTGGCGCGTGCTGGGGCAGGTTGGGGGCGTCATTTTCTTGATTGTGGTGCTAATTGCCCTGTTCTTTACACTATTTCGGATTAATCCTGTCTTGCTGGTGCAGCGGTTGGATAATAAAATACAGGGGCGTGGGGAGTCTGCGCGAAATCAGGCCGCGGCTGCGGGCCCAGCACCTCAGGATGTGCCACAGCCGGAACCGCGGACTGCGGAGCAGGAGTCCGTACCCGCTTATCAGCCCAGCGTAACGCCTTATTATGTAGAGCCTTACCAACCGGTGAGCGTTACACAGGATCCATACCAGCCTGCCTATACCGCTCAGGAAAACGGGTGGCAGGCGACGCCTGTCACGGAGCGGCCGGAAGACGAAGGCTTTACTGCGGTGACACAGGACGTTTTCGAGCAGTTTGAACAGACACCGCCGCCCACGCCCATTCGTGTGCCGCGCAAGACCAGGCAAAACGCTGTCGAGTCTGCGCCCATATCGCAGCCTGTGCAGCCCATGGAGCCTCAGTCTATTGTCAATACACCCGCTGAGCAGCCTGAACGCATGTCCGTGGCCACCAAGCCATCTGCGCAGGAAGACAAACAGAAAGCGCATGAAGAAGTGCCTGTTGCAACGCAGCGTGTTCCCGCTTATCATGAAGCAGTGCCGATTGAACCTATCGTCGAGCGGCCTAAACCTGTTGCGCCTTCAGATGACTGGGAAGAACCATCCCCAACACCCGTGCCGCAGCCGCCACGACGGCCGGTTGCGAGCGGCATGGTGCGTGATGTGGGCACCGCACCTTCCGTCGCGTTAACCGGCAAGCGCGTCGTGGTGTCGCCCGGTGGCAGCAGCCCATCCACACAAAATAGTTTGGATGGGATGGCTCGCACCAAAGCGGCCAGCAAACAGATGAGCATGCCCATCGACAGCTACGAGAGACCGCCGGCCCGGCTGATGTCGGTCCCGCCGCCCGATGAACAGGCGGATACCACCGAGGAAGACTTGGCGCGCGCAGATAAACTGATCTCCACGCTATCCAGCTTTAATATCGCTGCCACCGTGCAACAGATTGTGCACGGCCCGGCCATTACGCGCTTTGCCATTCGTTTGGCGGAGGGCGTCAACGTCAATCGACTGCGCAACGTGATGGACAATATCGCCGTGGAGTTGCTGGCCAAGAGCGCCATCCGCGCGGAAATCCCCATCCCCGGTACGCCGCTGATTGGTATTGAGGTCTCCAACGACAAGGCAACTACCGTACACCTCAGCGAAGTGTTGCTGTCGCCCAAGATGCAGGAGCTCAAGTCGCCCACAGCCGTGGCGTTGGGCAAGGATATTACCGGCGCGCCTGTTATCTGTGAGTTGATGGATATGCCGCACTTGCTGATTGCGGGTGCAACAGGCAGCGGTAAGTCGGTCTGCATCAACAGCATCATCACCAGTTTGCTTTATCGTGCCACGCCGACGGATGTGCGCATGATACTCATTGACCCGAAATTCGTCGAACTGCAGCCTTATAATGATATTCCGCATCTGCTGCTGCCTGTGGTGGTAGACCCCAAGAAAGCTGTGATGGCGCTGGAGTGGGTGTGCCAGGAGATGGATGAGCGCTACCAGAAATTGCAGAAATATGGTGTGCGCAACATTGATGCCTACAATAAGAAGATTGATCCGGACGAAGAACCCATGCCCAAGATTGTGGTCGTGGTGGATGAAATGTCCGACCTCATGGCCAGCGCCGGCAAGATAATTGACGAGCATGTGAAACGCATTACCGCCAAGGCACGCGCTGCCGGCATCTGCCTAATTTTGGCTACGCAGCGCCCGTCAGTGGACGTTATTACGGGCATCATCAAGGCTAACATCCCCAGCCGCATCGCCTTTCAGGTGTCGTCCCAGGTGGACAGCCGCACCATCATCGATTCACAGGGCGCTGAAAAGCTGCTCGGCTACGGCGATATGCTGTACCTGCCGCGCAACCTCTCCGCGCCAAAGCGCGTACAGGGATGCTTTATCAGCGACAAGGATGTGGGCATGGTGGCCGACTATGTCAAGAGCCGCAATCAGGCGGATTATAATGTGGATATCATGGAGCACATTGAGAAAGGCGACAAGCCAGATGGTGGAGGCACCACATCGGGGGATACGGCCGGCGATGTGGATGAGTTTGATGAACTGCTGCCCAAAGCCATCGAAATGGCGGTGGAGGCCGGTCAGATGTCCATCTCCATGCTGCAGCGTGTCCTGCGCGTAGGGTATGGCCGCGC
>ENA-UOOM01000841-UOOM01000841.1-fermentation-metagenome-genome-assembly--contig:-NODE-841-length-32583-cov-3.791257_pt1 | contig 32583 bp, 36 predicted proteins | sample MGYA00245781_ERZ724031 | MGnify/ENA primary metagenome ERZ724031 (study PRJEB28704, sample SAMN03018317) | fermentation metagenome | biome: anthropogenic terrestrial biome; feature: soil; material... | reverse complement strand
GTTATTGGGGTCTCGGTTCTCTTGCAGGTTTGAATTCGGGGCAGATGCAGGCGGGGACGCTCGATGGTATAAACCTTGCCATCTCCAACACAAAGGAGTTTCTCGGCGCGACCGATACCGCACTTGGCAACGTTCAGCCGAACAACACCTCTGCGATCATAGCACTGCAGCAGGCATCCAATATGCCGCTTGAGAACATAAAGCGTTCTTTTTACCAGTATGTGGAGGATATAGGGCTTATATGGCTTGAATTTATGTTCACATATTACGATGAAAAAAGGCTTGTCTGCGTACGAAGCGGAGAAAAGAAAGCCTTTGAACGCTTCTCGCAAAAAAAGTACAAAGATGTGCTGTTCGACTGCCGTGTGGACGTAGGTGCTACGAGCTACTGGTCGGAATTAGCGGCGATAAACACGCTTGATAATCTGCTCTCAAGAGGTTTGATCACGCTTGAACAGTATCTTGAACGGATTCCGGACAACCTTGTACCACGCAAAAAAGAGCTTATCGAACAGCAGAATTCAGTAGAAAGAGAGGATAAAAATGACAAAACAAAACCCCTTGACAAACGAACAAATCCTTGAACACGTGTTTGAGCTTGCGGACGAGGCGGGTATGACGCCCGATGAGTATGTTCACAAGCTGAACAGCGATTACGAGCAGGTACGCTTAAAAGACCGCGAGGGCTTGCCGGAAAGTGTCATCGCGGAGCTTGAAACAGCAAGGAGCTTAAAAAAAGAGGCTCGAAACAGCAGAATTCGGGCGGAAAAAGACGAGGGCATAAGAAAAGAAGTCGAGAATTTCAAGCAGTCGTTCCCGGAGGTGCGGCCGGAGGAAATACCCGAGTCTGTCTGGGAGCAGGTTGCAAACGGAGCATCACTTGTTCACGCTTATGCCTACCACCTTATCAGGAATAACAGGGACAGCGAATACGCAAGTAAGGTCAACGAGGAGAATTCCTCACGGTCGACCTCAAAAACCGGAGACGGTGAAACCGAACCCTTTTTCACAAAAGAGCAGGTCGAGGCGATGAGCCCTAAGGAAGTGGCTAAAAACTATAACCATATCCTCAGGTCCATCTCAAAATGGCATATCTAAAAAAATACGGAAAGGAAGAAGATTATGGCAAACTACAACAGTATTGAAAAAATCATCAGCGCGGAGATTCTGCGCACCAATGAGGACAACCTACTTGCAAACAGGGTTTGCAACACCTCCTATGTCGGTGACATAAGAAACAAGGGCGATTCAGTAACCTTTATCGGTCTTTCCGACCCCACCGTTTACGATTATACCGGCACGCTGAACTATGAGGAGGTCGACGATTATGCGACTACATTGTTTGTAGATCAGGACAAGGCGTTTTCATTTAAAATAAAGGACATCGAGGAGCTGCGTTCCTCGGTGGGACTCAAGGATTCACAGACCAAAAGAGCCTCATATCTGCTCAAAAACGAGGTCGATGCCTATGTATTCGGGTTGTATCCCGATGCGGGGCATATCTTTGAGGAAACAACGGTTACACCCGCAAACGTGCTGCTGACCGTCGCCGCGATTAAGCAGAAGCTTGAGGAGGCCAATGTTCCCGACGGCAGAACATGGATAATCGTGCCGCCGTTTATAAAAACAAAACTGATGCTCGCAGGCATAAAATTCCAGATAAACAACGGCGTAAACGGAACCGGCTCGGTAGGCTTTACCGATGAACTGGGCTGTGATATATTCGTTTCCAATCAGCTCTGCAAATCCGGCAGCAGCACCTATATGCTTGCAGGCTCATACTCCGCAATCGCCTACGCCGAGCAGGTCCTCGAAACACAGGTAATCGACAGGATGGAGTATTCCTTTGACAAAGCGGTCAGAGGCAGGCTTGTATTCGGAGCGAAGGTAATAAAGCCGACAGAGCTTGTATGTTGTCCGGTTATCGACGGTTCAAATGCGATATAAACAAAAAAATTACTATTAAGGAGAGTTGAATCATGGCTACTATCATGACAGAAAGCATAATCACAGTACCAAACGAAGCGAACGAAATAATATTCTGCTTTCCCACCTCGGCGACGAAAAGCGAGACCTTTACCTTCGGGCTGAGCGATACTGCAGACGGTTTCTTTGTTCTTGCAGACGCCTCCGGCGCCATGCCCGGAAACTATACCATCAGCTTTGCAAAGGGTGTTTATCCGCCCGCAAGAACACCTAAGTCATTCACCTTCAGCGACGGGACTGTCATCGCTTTTCCCGTTGAAAGCGGTCATATCGAGGATAAAAACTCAAAAGCGAGCTTTACGGTCGTTTCCGAAGACTCGGGAGACCTGAGTAACTCCGGAATAAAACTTGCGCTTATTAAAAAGAGGTATGTTACCAACAATTGATTTTACGATTTGAAATATCTTAAAGGAGGATTATAAACATGACCGGAACCGACATTTACAACACCGCTATGGATTTATGCGCGCTGCGGAACAAAAGCGGTGCGATCCCCTCCGATTGCTCCGACCTGACACAGCGCGCCACCGCGCTGATAAACATTCTTATTGCCGAGAACGCCTATCTCGATTCCCTGATAAAAAAACAGGCGCTTACCATAAATCCGATAACCGAACTCTCAAACACGGTTGAGCTCTCTGAGCTTATATGCGCGGCGGTTCTGCCGTACGGACTCGCCTGCCTGCTCATTCAAAACGAGGATACCGGTGAAGCGATGTTCTTCAAGAGCAGATATGAGTTTGAAAAAGCAAAAATCCAATCGGAAATAAAGGGTGTGCTGACGCCTATAAAGGAGGTATACTGATGCCGGTAAGTGCGGTAAACAAGTTCGTCGGTCTTGATCAGGCGAATGTTCTCGGTGAAAACGCCGCTTATTCGCCTGATATGATGAACTTTAAAATAACCGAAAACTACTCACTTAAAAAAAGGTGCGGTATAAAAACGATTCTGCATGATGCTTATGAAATCGACGGTCTTTGGTCGGGTTATATCGGCACCAACCACTATTTTTTGTATGTATCCTTCGGTATTCTGTATAAACTGAACCTGACTGACAATACAAATACGCCGGTGGGCGACGTCGGCAGCGGAAAATGCGTGATGTTCGAATTTTCCGGCAGGCTGTATATTTTAAACGGCAGCAGGTATTCCTATTTCGACGGCGTTGCGGTAAATACGGTCTCCGGTTATGTTCCCATAATCGCCATAGGGTGCCTTCCCGACGGCTCGGGAACCTCCTTTGAGAATCTTAACCTGCTGACGCCCAAACGAAGGCAGCGGTTCTCCTCCGACGGTACATCGACCACCTACAAGCTCGCTGAAAACAATATTGATTCCGTCAGCTACATAACCGTTGACGGAATCGTTGTTTCAGGTTATACATGCAACAGTACGGCTGGTACCGTTACATTCGGAACCGCACCCGGCGCAGGGCTTGACAATGTGGAGATCTGTTATACAAAGCAAAACCCTAACCGCACAAGAATCACAAATAACCGATATGCGATGCTCTTCGGAGGTAATGTGGACGGCCGGCTGTTTATCTGGGGGAATCCCGATTTTCCCAACTATCGTTTTCACTCGGAGCTTGCAAACGGCGTTCCCAGCGTCGAGTATTTCCCCGAAAACAATTTTACCGTCATTGGAAACACCGAAATAACCGATATTGTTTCGCAGTATGACAGACAGTTGATTTTTACCAAAAACAGAGCTTTTTATTCCTACTGTGAGCTAAGACAGGACACGCTCGGCAGGTATTATTCCTCGTTTCCCGTCTATAACCTTAACGGTGAAAAGGGAAATCTTATTAAAGGTTCCTGCTGTATGATTAACAACGAGCCGATAACGTTCTGCGGCGATGGGCTTAACAGATGGAGCTCGACTGCGGTGCAGGATGAACGCAACGCCGTCTGCTTTTCGATGCCTGTTACCAGAACTGTATCGGAAATAATCAAAACCAACAGCTTTGGCGACCTGCGGTTATATGATTTTCAAAGCGGCAGTGAGCTTATCTTTTACCATAACACAAAAGCATATATCTATAATTACAGGCTCGGTGTCTGGTATGCTTATGGAAACATGCTGTGCGACTGCTTTTGCGATTGCAGGGGAGAGCTTTATTTCTCCTATTCCGATACCATATATAAACTTGACGAAACCTCCTCCGACGATGACGGCTACGGAGTAATCGCATATTGGAAAAGTCCCTTCTTTTCAGCAGGACAGCCTTTTTTAAGGAAGGACGCAACAGAATTATCCGTAACCTTAAGGACTGTGTCGGAAACGCTTTTAGACCTTGCCGTAAACAGCGACCTTGTATCCGAAAACATTTTTGAAGAGAGCTTTTACATCCCGAATGAGGGAAGTGCCAAGATAAGCTGTCTGCGGATACGACCAAATATACGCAGAGCGTCAAAATTCCAGATATATCTGCGTGCCGCCGGAAGCGGTACCGACGCTGAAATACACGAGATATGTCTGCTGACCAAAACGAAAGGAAAGAACGGAAGATATGAATTATAATTCGCTTATAAAAGAAACCAAAAAAGCATTGGAGAGCTACTCCGACATTACTGCCGAGCTTGAGGAGCTGTACAGAAAGGCGAAAAAGAGCAATCAGGCGAGCTATGAGACAGCAAGAAAAAGCCTTGGTGAGCAATATGTCTCCGAAAAAAACGCCGCCGCCGCAAACGCGCGGCTTTCCGAAAACGATATGTATCAGTTCCTTGCGTCGAGAGGTCTTTCTTCCTCGGGGGAGAGCGTACAGGCGAAAATCGATTCGGATATTTCACTTAACAAAACACTTAGCGAACTTGCTAAGGCGAATGCGGGCTCGCTATACACCCTTGAGCGTGAGAAGCTGCAAAAAGACATCGAACTCGAAAACCTGCTTGCGGAAAAAAAGATAGATCTGAAAAAAGAGCAGATCGAGCTTGCCACAAAGCTTGCAGAAAAGGGTGTCAGCGGTAACAAAAGCAGTACATCGGACGGCAATAAAACCGACAGATTTGTTCCCGAAACATCGGCAAAGGAGCTTGCAAAGAGTATACTTTCTACCTTTTCAACCGATGGCAGGGTGACAACAGCTCTTCAAAAAAGCTATATAAAGCAATACCTCAACACGCTTTATGAGAGCGAAAATATCGACAGCGACTACATAAAGGAGCTTATTATCAATCTTAAGGCTGCCGGATATACTGATATTACCGACACAGCATCAGAGGCGTTTATCACGTCAAAGGACGGACAGAGCTTCTATGACAGGGCATACGAGCAGCTATATTCCATTTTTATCAGAGGAAACCGCAGTGCCGCCACCGCGAGCAGGATGGCAAGAGAACAGGCGAAAATTCAAATGCTTGACTATATTTACCAACGATGCACCACAATCGAAGCTTTTGAAGCCGCCTGCAGGAAAATAAACATAACCGCGAGCGAGTTGAAAGAATATTACAATCGTATCGATAATATAATCAAAAAGGACAAAGACGCAATAAAACTCGGCTCAAAAACAGGTTATGCTTCTACCGAACAGTAGAACAGAAAGGAATAAAAACAATGAACTACAACGAATTTGTTTCACCGGAACTTTCATTATTGATACCCGTGCTGTATGCGATCGGGATGTTTATAAAAAACAGCAATATAAAAAACTGGCTTATACCCTTCATTTTAGGCGCGATAGGAATACTTCTGACATTTTTCTATCTTATATCAAAGGATTTTCCGCAAAACGCTTCGGATATATTCACTCTGATTTTCGCAAGCATAACGCAGGGAATCCTCTCGGCCGCGACAAGCGTATATGCCAACAATCTATACAAGCAGTTCAGAGCGAGAAACGAGGATGACGACAAGGATTAAGTCACCCTCTCCACCTAACAGGAAAACAGAATAAACAATCCGCAGCTTATTAATCATAGGCTGCGGAAAGTTTTTCCCGTCTGTTAAATATCACCGCTCATGCGATATTGACTCCTGCGCCTGCGTTGCCTGTGATGGTAACAGCTATACTCGGACCGGAAACAAGTCTTGCAAAAAAGACGAGCACCAGTTTCGTACCACTGAGTACGCTGACCTTGAGGTCCTTAAGCGAACCGGTAAATACGCTGTTTGCGGGAACAACGCCCGTCAGAACAGGGGTGAGATTTACCCTTGTGCCCGGAAGGGGAAGGAATGCGATATCCGTTGCCGGCGAGTAGAAAAGCTGCGCGGAAATCTGAATCGCGGATGCTCCGAGAGTTAACTGTGCTGTATTTGTAAAAAATGCCGTAATATCGGTGATTCTAATATTTCTCGGTACAGAAAAAGCCATATTTCCGGCAGCGAGAGCAAGCTCTCCTCCTACGCCGAAGGTGTTTCCGTTCTGTGTTTCACCAAAACCGATAGCGGCTACATATCCTGTTGTCAGAGCGTTCGATTCGTTGACAACCGTTGTAAGTGCAACAAGCGTATTGCCCGAAGCAAACGGTATTATAGCACCGTCGCTCCCCTCTCCTTTTGGTCCCCTCAGACCTCTCGGACCTCTTGGACCTCTCGGACCGGGCGGGCATTTGCAATGCGGTTTAGGATAACAGCATTGCGGGAAGCACTGCTGAGAGCCGCAGAAGCAATTATGCTGAGGGAAACATTCCTGTTTGCAAAAACATCCCCTGTCATGTCTTTCCTTGTGTCTCCAATCGCTCTCGTACTCATAATCCTCGTCTTCGAATATTTCGTCTCCCTCGTCATCTACCTGGTTTTCGGCAGCGGCGGCTGCGGTGTTCACGGGTTTTTTATCAATATTTCTTCTGTTATAAAAATTCATATGATGCCTCCACTAAGTTTGATTTCTTCGCTGAAATACATCAATATAATATATGCAAAGCCGGCTTACTGTGATTTTTTACGTTATATGCCGAGAAGACGGATTTTTTCAATTTTACATTTTAGTAGTATTTATATCACTTAATCAACACAATTTTATGCTAAATATAGAATATAACAATAAATAAATAATAAAAAGTCAATATATTTAAGGGGATGATGCAAAAAAAGTTTTTATCCACCTAAATACGCGTTACCACAGCTTGTCACATGATTAAGAATGGAGGGTATACAAAGTGAACATTAACACAAAATCAAAAAAGAGAAGTATATTCGCATTTTTGGCAGCTATTGCAATCATATTTGCAACAGGGGGCTGCGACGCAAAAGATTCGATCCAGGAGTTACCGAATGTTATAATCGGTGATGAGAAGGAGATTCCCGAAAAAGAAGGATTATACGAAAATCCCATTATAAAAACCGCGGACGAGAATGTTTCCTCCTTTTCAATAGATATTGATACCGCCTCTTATGTCAGCTTCCGCAGCAATATCTCAAAAATGACGCTCAAGGAGTTTCAGGAGGGCGGATATACAATCCGTACAGAAGAAGCGATCAATTATTTTAAATACGGCTATGAGAAACCGACGGGAGAACACCCGATAGCAGTAACGACCTCAGTCGGAGAGTGCTCCTGGAATAACGATGCCAGGTTAGCCGTCATAACTGTTGCGGGAAAAACACTTGAGGCTTCCGAGCAAAAAGGCTCGAACATCGTATTCCTGATCGATGTTTCGGGTTCTATGAGTTCAAACGATAAGCTCCCGCTCTTAAAGGAATCGCTGAAAATGGCGATTGGAAACCTGAACGATAAGGATACGGTAAGCATGGTTACATACGCCTCCGGGGTTAAAACGGTGTTATCCGGCGCAAAAGGCAGCGAGAAGGATGAAATCATCGAAAAGCTCAATTCATTGACCTCCGGCGGCAGCACCGCAGGCGCAAGCGGTCTTGAGCTTGCATACAGCGTTGCGCAGGATTACTTTATCGAAAACGGCAACAACCGTGTTATCATTGCCACTGACGGGGATTTCAATGTCGGACCGAGCTCTGTCGGTGAGATGAAGTCAATGATTACCCAGAAGCGCGAGAGCGGAATATTCCTTACAGTGCTCGGATTTGGGGTTACAAACTATTACAGCGGAGACGAAAGGCTTGAAACTCTTGCCGATAACGGAAACGGCGGATTTTATATAATCGACGGTATTTCCGAGGGAGAAAAGGTTCTCTGCGAACAGTTTACTGGCACACTTTACACGGTAGCAAAGGATGTTAAGATGCAGGTTACCTTTAACAAGGATACGGTCGAGAGCTACCGTCTTATCGGTTATGAAAACCGGGTGCTTCTGAACTCGGAGTTCGAGGACGACAGCGTCGATGCGGGTGATTTGGGTGCGGGACAGACCGTCACCGCTATTTACGAAATCGTATTAAAGAACGATGCTACCGAGAATCTCTTTACCGTTTCCGCCAGATACAAGGAGCCGAATTCCGAAACCTCCAAGCAGTATGACCATACCGCGAAGATGAACGAGGATTTGGGAGGAGATTTCTATTTCGCTTCCGCAGTCGCAGAGGCATGTCTTATTGTCAACAACTCCACGTACAAAGGCAATGCGTCGCTTGAACACGCCTGCTCGGCGGCATATCAATACTCCGGTAATGACGTTTACCGCAAGGAATTTGCAGACATTCTGAACGGTATCAAGTCTCAGAGTACAATTTAATTACCTGATGGAATTATTATAAAAGCGTAAATTTAAAATCTTCCATCTGTGTAGCAATCCCTCACCTTTTCGGGGATAAAGGTGAGGGGTTCTGTTTGAAACCTGTTTTTTTATTTTGTGATTGAATCACAGATATAATGCGGAAAAAGGGTATAATAAGATTAGAATTTAAAATAAAAGGAGCGATTACAATGGCAGTTATAACTATAACAAAAGAAAATTTTGATTCTGAGGTAATGAAATCCGATAAAACGGTGCTTCTTGATTTCTGGGCGAGCTGGTGCGGTCCCTGCCGCATGGTTGCTCCGATCGTGGAAGAGGTTGCAAACATAGCAACTGACAAAAAGGTCGGCAAGGTCAATGTTGATGAGCAGCCCGAGCTTGCAAGCAGATTTCAGATAATGAGCATCCCCACTCTTGTCGTAATAAAACAGGGCAAGGTGGTAAATACTGCAGTCGGCTCAAGACCTAAAGAAGCAATACTTAAGATGCTTGACGTTTAGGGAACACTTTCAGAACCAAAAAATAATTTTGCACCTTATCAGGCCTGCCCGATAAGGTGCGGTTCTTTTACACAAGCTCCAAAAGCTTTTTTTTGTTGATTATTTTTATATCCCCCCGTGAAAGCTCCACGATCCCCTCTGAGACAAAATACTTCAGCATTCTTGAGACAACCTCTCTGGCGCTGCCCATGTATCTTGCAACCTGCTCATGAGTGAGCGAAACGGTATCTCCTCCGGTTTTTTTAATCTCCTCTGAGAGAAACAGGGCAAGACGCTTATCAAAGCTCATGAAAAGTATCTGCTGCAGCGCCCACATCACATTTGAGAAGCTCTGTGTCGCCTGCTTGTATGCGAAGCACTCCACATTTATGTTCGATTCCATAAGCTGTGAGAATATCGACGAGCTAAGCAGAATAACCTCGCTGTCCTCCTCCGCATCCACAAAAACGTCAAAGGTTATGTACTTTAATACGCAGGACGCCGACAGGATGCATATGTCTCCTTTAAAAAGCCTGTACAGAGTAATATCCCTGCCCTCATCGGAAAGTATATAGGCACGCAGAGAGCCGCTTTTTACTACCATCATACCAAGACAGTCATGACCGCCGCTGTGTATGCTCTCGCCCTTGAGGTATTTTAATATTCTGGTGTTCCGCTCCGTAAGGTCCTTTTCATTATCGGTCAGCTTATTCCAAAAGGGGAAATAATCCCTGTAAGATATATTCGCTTCTGCGCGCTGCATACGCATATACCCCCGCTTCTGTTTTTTCTTATCGGTATTATTTTACCAGTTTTATTATAATACATTTTCTTTTAAAAAACAATACGGTGCAATCCCGGATTTTTGGCGCACCGTGTTGTTTTATTATATCTTTTCAAGTATTTTTTCGGTAATTTCGTCTGTGGTAAGCTCTCCCCCGATGTCGTTTGTAAGGAAGCCTTCGTCAAGAACGGCCTCAACCGCATCCTCTATCTCCTTTGCCTCATCTTCAAGCCTGAAGGTGAAGGAGAGCATCATTGCAACCGACAGAATAGTTGCGATGGGGTTTGCAATCCCTTTTCCGGTGATGTCCGGAGCTGAGCCGTGAATCGGCTCGTACATTGCCCTCTTGCTGTCACCGAGCGAAGCGGAGGGCAGCAGACCTATCGAACCCGTAAGCTGAGATGCCTCGTCCGACAGGATATCCCCGAACATATTGGATGTTACGATAACATCGAACTGCATCGGGTTGCGAATAAGCTGCATTGCTGCGTTGTCTACAAGCATATCGCCGTACTCAATGTCGGGATATTCTCTTGAAAGTCTGTGCATGACCTCACGCCATAACCTTGAGCTTTCAAGCACGTTCGCTTTATCAACGCTTGTGACCTTTTTTCTGCGCTTCTTTGCATATTCAAACGCTGTTCTACCGATGCGCTCTATCTCCAGTGCGCTGTAAGTCTCGGTGTCAAAGGCTTCCTCCCCCATCTCACCGAAAGCCCTTCCGCTTTTTCCGAAATACATACCGCCGATAAGCTCCCTGACTATAACTATATCAAAGCTTTCAGTATTGCGAAGCGGGCAGCGGCCGCTCAGAGCTTTATATAGCTTTACGGGACGGATGTTTGCATATAAGCCCAGCTCCTTTCGTATACCGAGCAGAGCTCTTTCGGGACGGAGATGTCCGGGCAGGGTATCCCATTTCGGGCCGCCTACCGCACCGAGAAGAACGCTGTCACTGCGCAGGCATGCGTCAATTGTAGACTGCGGCAGCGGAAATCCGCATTCATCTATTGCACAGCCGCCCGCAAGCACAGATGTGTAGCTGACCTTATGCTTGTATTTATTAGCTATCTTGTCAAGCACTTTTACCGCACTGTCCACAATCTCCGGTCCTATACCATCGCCCCTGACCAGCGTCAGATTCATTTTCACTCAGATTCCCCCTTTTTCTTCTCTTAGCGAGCCCTTGTTTACAGCTTCGACAAGACCTCCCGCTTCGATTATCTTTTGAATAAACGGCGGAAACGGCATTGCCTCATATTCCTTATCCTGTGTGATGTTCTTAATAATTCCCGTGCCAAAATCGACCTCCACAAGATCACCCTCGCAAATTTCCTCCGCCGCCTGTTTACATTCTATGATAGCAAGTCCGATATTAATTGCGTTGCGGTAAAAAATCCTCGCAAAGCTGGTAGCGATTATCAGCGAAATCCCGCTTTCCTTTATCGCAATCGGCGCATGCTCCCTTGAAGAACCGCAGCCGAAGTTTTCCCCCGCGACGATGATATCGCCCCGCTTTACCCTTGTGACAAAGCTCTTGTCGATGTCCTCCATACAGTGGGAGGCAAGTTCCTTTTTGTCGGCGGTGTTGAGATACCTTGCCGGTATGATAACGTCGGTATCCACGTTGTTTCCGTATTTAAGTACGTTTCCCTTAACTCTCATTTACATCACCTCCGAAGGCTGCGAGATTCTTCCCGTTATTGCGCTTGCGGCAGCAACTGCCGGGCTTGCAAGATAAACCTCGGACTCCGGGTGCCCCATTCTGCCGACAAAGTTTCTGTTTGTGGTTGCGACTGCTCTTTCGTTTTTTGCGAGTATGCCCATATGACCTCCGAGACAGGGTCCGCAGGTCGGGGTGGAAACCGCCGCACCCGATTCGATAAATATTTTAAGAAGCCCCATCTCCATCGCGCGCAGATATATTTTTTGCGTCGCGGGGATTACTATAACTCGAACTCCGTCGGCAACTTTTTTCCCCTTCATAATCTCGGCGGCTTCAACCAAATCCTGAAGTCTTCCGTTAGTACACGAGCCGATTACGACCTGATCTATCTTTATATCGCCTATCTCTCCGAAAGTTCTTGTGTTCTCCGGGAGGTGGGGAAACGCCACCGTCGGTTCAATCTCCGACAAATCTATCCTGTAAACCGCTGAGTATTCGGCATTCTCATCGGCTTTGTATATAACGGGCTCTTTGGCACCCACAGATTTCAGGAACTTTTTCGTAATCTCGTCAACCTCGAAAATGCCGTTTTTCGCACCTGCTTCGATAGCCATATTAGCCATACAAAGCCTGTCGTCTATGGTAAGGTTTTTAAGCCCGTCGCCGGTAAACTCCATAGATTCATATAATGCACCCGATACTCCTATCATCCCAATAATATGCAGTATAACATCCTTGCCGGAAACCCATTTGCGTTTTTTGCCGGTCAGTTCAAACCTTATCGCCGGCGGCACCTTAAACCACGCTTTTCCGGTCGCCATGCCGCAAGCCATATCCGTCGAGCCGACTCCGGTCGAGAACGCTCCCAATGCACCGTAGGTACAGGTATGAGAATCCGCACCTATGACGACATCCCCCGAGGTAACAAGCCCTCTTTCGGGCAGCAGAGCGTGCTCTACGCCCATATTGCCGCAATCGTAAAAGTTCTCTATTCCCATATCGCAGGCGAATTCCCTGCATTTTTTACTCTGTTCCGCCGCCTTTATATCCTTATTCGGCACGAAATGGTCCATAACAAGCGAAATTTTCTTTTTATCAAAAACTCCGTTTACCGAGATTTTCCTGAACTCATTAATCGCCACGGGAGCGGTAATGTCATTGCCGAGAACCATATCCACATCCGCAAGCAGCAGTTGTCCCGGCTCTACATAGGAAAGTCCGGAATGCGCCGCTAAAATCTTTTGCGTCATTGTCATTGCTTTCATGCTTCTACCCTTTCTTTTATAGCTTGCTGAGCTTGTATTCTATCGAATCCACCAACGCGGTTATACTCGCTTCAATGATATCGTTGGATACTCCGATGGTAGTCCAGCTATGTGTATCGTCCGCGGTCTCTATAAGCACGCGCACCTTTGCCGCAGTCGTGCTGTTCTCCTCCAGAACACGCACCTTATAATCGGTAAGCTGAATGTCCTTAATGGCGGGAAAGAATACGGTGAGCGATTTTCTGAGCGCAAGGTCGAGTGCGTTGACCGGGCCGTTGCCCATTGCGGCAGCTATTTCCTCTTTTCCGTTGACCTCGATTTTCACCGTTGCCGAAGCGGACATACCGCCCTCCGGTATCGGAAAATCTCCCATAGTTTTATATAAAACAAGCTTGAAATGCGGCTTATATTTTTTCAGTACCCGTTTTACAAGCAGTTCAAAGCTCGCATCCGCCGCCTCAAAGTGATAGCCGTAATGCTCCATTTCCTTTAGTTTTTCAAGTATTTCGGCAGCTTCCGGCGAATCTTTTTTCAGCTCCGGTGCAATAGAAGCCGCCTTTGCGAGCAGGGTACTCCTGCCCGAAACCTCGCTCATCAAAAACTTTCGCTTGTTGCCGACCGCCTCGGGCAGTATATGCTCAAAGCTGCTGTTCACCTTCAGAACACCGTCGATATGCATTCCGCCCTTGTGCGCAAATGCGCTTTTTCCGACATACGGGCGGTTGTTGTCTATCTGAGTGTTTGCAATCTCAGCTATCCGCCTTGTTGTTATAAAAAGGCTTTCAAGCTCTCCGCCGCACTCGTAATTAGCTTTTAGCTTGAGATTCGGAATGATTACACTCAAATCTGCATTTCCGCAGCGTTCACCGATTCCGATAAAGGTTCCCTGAACCTGCTCACAGCCCGCACCGACTGCAAGCATAGAGTTTGCCACAGCGCAGCCGGCATCATTATGACAATGAATAGACAGCTTCGCAAATGGAAACAGCTCCTTGACCGCCCCGGTTATTCTGTAAACCTCGTCCGGGAGAGTTCCCCCGTTGGTATCGCATAATGCGACTGTATCCGCACCGCTCTCAATTGCCGCCTGCAAAACCTTCATCGCATATATATCGTGAGCCTTATAGCCGTCAAAGAAATGCTCGGCGTCGAATATGACGTATTTTCCCTTGGATTTTAAATAACTCACTGTTTCGGAAACGAGCTCGATATTGTCACGCAGAGATACTTTCAGTATTTCTGTGACATGCAAGTCCCACGTTTTTCCGAATACACAGACGACCTCCGTGTTTGCTTCGAGAAGAGATTTAATGTTCGCGTCATCCTGTGGACGAACACCCTTGCGACAGGTGCTGCCGAAGGCGCAGAGCTTTGCGTTTTTCAGTTCGAGTTTGGAAACCTGCTTGAAAAAATCCATATCCTTTGGATTTGAGCCGGGGTTTCCCGCCTCGATGAAATCCACGCCGAAGGCATCGAGGCTTTTTACAATATTCAGTTTGTCATTTACAGAAAACGATATTCCCTCTCCCTGTGCACCGTCACGCAGTGTGGAATCCAGTATCTCTATACGACGCTTTTCCATATACATGTCACTTCCCGATAAGAATTATTATGCTTTTTGTTACTCCAGCTCTATCAGCTTGTTTATTCCGTTTATATATGCGAGTATGCTCGATTCTATAATATTTGTCGAAAGTCCCCTGCCCGTAACCGTCCTGCTGCCCGATCTGAGCTTTATGGTTACCTCTCCGAGCGCATCGTTGCCGTCCGAAACCGAATGGATATCGTAATTCAACAGCTCCGTGCAGAGATTGTTGGTAATTTTGTCGATAGCATTGTATGCTGCGTTTATCGGACCGTCTCCGAGAGAAACCTTCTCCATTATGACGCCGTCCCTGCTCATCTTTATTACGCATACGGAAGATTCCGTCTGCGAGGTATGCACGTCGAACGACTCAAGCTTGTAGGTTCCGGAGGTACGCTCCCTGTTATATACCATCGCCTCAAGATCGCTGTCGGATATATACTTCCTCTTGTCCGAGAGGTCTTTAACCTTTTCATAATAAGATGAAAGCTCCTCTTCGGTAAACTTGTAACCCATTTCGGTCAACCTGTCTGCGATGGCGTGTTTGCCGGAATGCTTGCCGATAACAAGTTTGCTCTTTGTTATTCCGATATCCTCCGCTTTCATAATCTCATAGGTCTCACGTGCCGCAAGAACACCGTGCTGATGAATTCCGGATTCATGGGCAAAGGCGTTTCTTCCCACTATCGGTTTATTGATCGCTGCGGACTGACCGATTATATTATATACCATCCTGCTGGTTCTGTTTATCTGCTTTGTGTTGATTTTCGTGTATCCGCCGAAAAGTCCGCCGCGCGTCCTGATAGCCATTACAATCTCTTCGAGCGCTGCGTTTCCGGCACGCTCTCCGAGGCCGTTTACGGTACATTCCACCTGTGTTGCTCCCGCCCTGACGCCGGAAAGCGAATTCGCCACCGCCATGCCCAAATCGTTATGGCAATGCACCGACACGTCGACCCTGTCAAATCCATCGACCTGCTCATACAGGTATTTGATAAGATTATACATCTCCTCCGGAAGCGAATAACCCACCGTATCGGGAACATTTATAACCGTCGCTCCGGCTTTTATTGCCGTATCAAAGACCCTTACAAGAAATTCCGGCTCACTTCGTGTTGCATCCTCTGCGGAAAATTCGACGTTACCGCAGAGACTGTGCGCATATGAAACCGCATTTTTTACATTCTCAAGAACCTGCTCGGGTTTCATTTTAAGCTTATACTCCATATGTATGGGCGAGGTTGCGATAAACGTATGTATACGGGGAGATACGGCGTGCTTTATTGCATTATATGCGGCATCTATATCCCCCTGCACCGCCCTTGCAAGCGCTGCCACCTGTGAGTCCTTTATGTTTTTTGCTATCATCTCCACCGATGAGAACGCTCCGGGTGAGCTTATGGGAAAACCCGCCTCCATGCAGTCAACGCCGAGGGATTCGAGCTGTTTTGCAATCTCTAATTTCTCCGCAGGGTTCATGCTGCAGTGCGGAGCCTGCTCCCCGTCACGCAGGGTAGTATCGAATATTTTAATATGTCTTTCCATAATCAGCCTCTAATCCTAATTAATAAATCAGACTATAACCGCGCCTTTATCGGCGGAGGATACATTCCTGGCGTATCGAGCGATATAGCCCTTAAGGTTCTTTTTGATTTTTATTTCTGTGGTATTTTTTCTCTGTGCGAGGGTTTCTTCGTCTACCAAAAGATCGATCCTGTTGTTCGGAATATCTATGGAAATAATATCACCCTCTTGAATGTATGCAATCATTCCGCCCTTGGCGGCTTCGGGCGAGATATGTCCGATAGCGGCACCACGGGTCGCGCCGGAAAAGCGTCCGTCTGTTATCAGAGCCACTTCCCTGTCAAGACCCATTCCCGCTATGGCGGAAGTAGGAGTCAGCATCTCGCGCATTCCGGGTCCTCCCGAAGGTCCCTCATAGCGGATAACGACGACATCGCCGCTAACGATTTTCCCGCCGTATATCGCCGAAACAGCCTCCTCCTCGCTGTCGAACACCCTTGCTCTGCCCTTATGAACGAGCATCTCGGGTGCGACCGCACTCTGCTTGACCACCGCCCCGTCCGGCGCAATCGAGCCATACAGCACTGCGATTCCGCCAAATGTTGAATACGGGTTCCCGACAGTTCTGATAACGTCATTTCTTGTTATGTGGAAGCACTCACCATCGATCATCCCTCCGAGTGTAAGCCCCATCGCTGTCATTGCGCTGCCATCGATCAAACCGGCTCTTTTCAGCTCCCACAACACTCTGTAAACCCCGCCTGCAGCATAGAGATCCTGCATATGATGCACTCCCGACGGTGCAAGCTTGCATAAATTAGGTGTTTTTTTGCTGATTTCGTTGATAATATCGAGATCAAGATCAACCTCAGCCTCGTTTGCTATTGCCATGAGGTGCAGAACCGAGTTTGTAGAGCATCCGAGTGCCATATCGAGTGTAAGTGCGTTTCTGAACGCTTTTTCCGTAAGTATATCCCTCGGGTGAACATCCTTTTTCAAGGTATCCATTATCGTTTCGCCCGCTTTTTTGGCAAGCCTTATGCGTTTTGAATATACAGCGGGTATGGTTCCGTTGCCGGCAGTTCATCGAATTCGCCGTGAACATACCCGAGCATGAGCCGCAGCCGGGACAACAGTTGTCCTCGATATATGACAGCTCTTTTTCATCTATCATATCGTTTTTATAAGCGCCGACTGCCTCAAATGCGCTGTTCAAGTCAAGACATTTCCCACCGCCATCCTCAAGAGATAGCATCGGACCTCCCGAAACGAACACAGCGGGAATATTCATTCTTACAGCCGCCATAAGCATCGCGGGTACTATTTTGTCGCAGTTGGGTATGAAAACCAAGCCGTCAAAACAATGCGCCATGCACATACATTCAATGCTGTCGGCGATGACCTCTCTTGAAGCCAGCGAATATTTCATTCCCTCATGCCCCATAGCAATCCCGTCGCAGACACCGATGACGTTGAATTCCGCAGGCGTTCCGCCGGCCGATAGAACACCGTCTTTTACTGCCCTTGCAATTTCTTTCAGGTGTATATGTCCCGGAACAATCTCATTGAAGGAGTTTACTATCCCTATAAGAGGTCTTTCGATTTGGGTGTCTGTGTAACCTATCGCTTTGAGAAGGGAACGCTGGGGAGCTCTCTCTGTTCCTTTTTTTATCATATCGCTGCGCATAATTCTCATTTGCTCCTTGTTATGTATTTATGAAAACACCGTGCGGTCTTTCGTGATTTTTTTGAATCAGTTTTTGTTCCAGCTCATTTTCTCTCTCAGCTCCGCGCCCACCTTTTCTGATAAATGCTCGCTCTGAATACGGCGCTGTGCGAGGAAAGAGGGGCGGTTTGCCTGATTTTCGAGGATCCAGTTTTTAGCAAAGGTGCCATCCTGAATCTCGTTCAGAATATTCTTCATTTCATTTTTTACCTCAGGTGTAATAAGGCGCTTACCCGCCATGTAATCACCGAATTCCGCAGTATCGCTGATCGAGTAACGCATAAAGGAAATTCCCTTTGCGACAACGAGGTCGATAATCAGCTTCATCTCGTGTATACATTCGAAATACGCGCTCTCGGGCTGATAACCCGCCTCGACAAGCGTTTCAAACCCCGCCTTCATCAGCGCGGTAACTCCGCCGCAGAGGACTGCCTGTTCTCCGAATAAGTCGGTTTCGGTCTCCTCCTTAAAGGTTGTCTCCAAAACACCGGCTCTTGCACCGCCTATACCCAAAGCATAAGCAAGAGCGATATCCTTTGCCCTACCGGTGTAATCCCTGTAAACCGCTATCAGGCAGGGTACTCCCTTGCCCTCGGTGAACTGGCTTCTCACGGTATGTCCCGGTCCCTTGGGTGCTATCATTATCACATCGATATCATCCTTCGGAACAATCTGGTTGAAATGAATATTGAACCCGTGCGCAAAAGCAAGAACTGAGCCTGATTTCAGATTCGGTGCGATTTCGCTTTTATACAAAGCCGCCTGCTTTTCGTCATTAACGAGTATCATCGCAATATCGGCGTTTTTAACAGCATCCGCCGTATTCATTACCTTCAGTCCCGCCGATACTGCCTTCTGCGCGGATTTTGAGCCCTCATATAGTCCCACGATGACATCAACTCCGCTGTCGTGTAGATTAAGAGCGTGTGCATGACCCTGACTGCCGTATCCGATAACGGCAACCGTCTTTCCTTTTAAATTTGATAAATCGCAATCCTTTTCGTAATACATTGTTGCCATAATACTATCTCCTTTATTAAATCAGATTTTTATTCAAAGCGGTCTTCATCGCCGGAAAGTGATGTTACTCCCCTGTTCACTGCAAGTGCGCCCGCTCTGCACATCTCAATTATTCCGTACTCGGAAGCAAACCTTATAAAAGCATCTAACTTCGCCGATTCGCCGGTTATTTCCACGGTCATGGAATCCATATTGAAATCGACTACCTTTCCCCTGAAGATATTAACCGACTCGACTATCTCGCTTCTTGTCTGCTTTTTAACCTTGATTTTTATTAGCAGATGCTCCCGCAGCACCGTCTCGTCGGGGGGCAGGATCTCGACCTTTTTTACATCATGCAGCTTCTCAAGCTGCTTGACAATCTGCTCACGCACGCAGTCGTCTCCTCTTGCAATTATCGTCATTCTTGAAAAAGCGGGGTTCTCGGTCACGCCTACATTCAAGCTGTCTATATTATAGTTCCTCCTCGAGAACAAGCCCGAGATCCGTGACAGTACACCTGCGTGGTTGGAAACCAAAACACCTAAAACAAACTGTTTATCGAACATTTTTATTACCGCCTTTATTTGTAAATTATGAGATATATTATATTATTCGATGATGATATTGTCAAATGACGCGCCCGGAGGTATCATCGGCAGAACTCTCTCGTTCATGTCTATCATGACGTCTATTACGGTTGGGGTTTTTTCGGAAAAGGCCTTTTTCAGCGCATCATCAAGACTGTTAATGTCCGATGCTCTGAATCCCTTTGCTCCGAACGCATCGGCTATCTTTACAAAGTCGGTTTTCCGGTTAAGCGTTGTCTCCGAATAATGCTTTTCATAAAAACTCGTCTGCCATTGTCTTACCATCCCTAAAACGCCGTTGTTGAATATTATGACGACTAAAGGAAGCTCATTTGATACAGCGGTTGCAAGCTCGTTCAGGTTCATACCAAAGCTGCCGTCTCCGGTAAACAGTACGGTTCTTACACCTCCAGCACCGATGCACCCGCCGATTGCTGCACCCATACCGAATCCCATTGTGCCGAGTCCGCCGGAGGTTAAAAACCTCCTCGGTTTTCTCTGCCTGCAATACTGCGATGCCCACATCTGATGCTGTCCTACATCGGTAGCGATAACAACATTCCCGTCGGTGTATTCCATAACTTTTTCGACTATATCCTTAGGGTGCAGCCTGCCATCGGTGTGGAAATGCGATGTTTCGGTTATGCGCATATCCTCTACCTTCTGCATCCACTCGGGATGATGCTGCTTTTCGAGCTTATTGAGAAGCGCGCACAAAGTTTTTTTGACATCTGCGTTAATGCTGTGACAGGAGTTAATATTCTTGTTTATTTCAGCAGGGTCGATATCGATATGAACAACCCTCGCTTTTTGAGTATATTTCGCTTTATTCCCAGTCGCCCTGTCGCTGAACCTTACGCCAACCGCGATGATAAGATCAGCTTCGGCGTTCGATTTTATGGAAGCGAATCTCCCGTGCATGCCCGTCATACCGAGATTATACCTGTTCTCGGAGGGAACTGCCGATAATCCCATCATAGAAAAACCTATCGGCGCATCGATACGCTCCGCTAACTGCTCAACCTCCCTGCCCGCGCCCGATATGACAACACCGCCTCCGCAATATATATACGGTTGTTTTGATTCCTCTATTATTTTTACAGCTTCCCTGACAGCTTTTTCATCAGGCTCCTTCTGCTCCTTCGGTCTGCACACGGGAACCGGAGCATATTCGCAGAACTGCTTTTGAACGTCCTTAGGAACATCGATAAGCACCGGACCGGGGCGGCCGGACTTTGCAATCATAAAAGCTTCTCGTACAACATCGGCAAGCTCTGTAACAACCTTTACAATATAATTATGCTTTGTGATCGGCATAGTAATTCCCGTCGTGTCGACTTCCTGAAAGCTGTCCTTTCCCAAAAGCGTGGAATCTACATTTCCTGTTATCGCTACCATCGGAGTAGAATCGAGATATGCGTTGGCAATACCGGTAACAAGATTAGTCGCCCCGGGGCCGGAGGTTGCGATTACAACGCCGACTTTGCCGGAAACCCTTGCATAACCGTCCGCAGCATGAGCAGCACCCTGCTCGTGAGCGGTTAATATATGATGAATCCGATCACGTTTTTTATAAAGCTCATCATAAATATTCAAAACGCTTCCGCCGGGATAGCCAAACACGGTATCGCATCCCTGCTCTATCAAAGTTTCGATAATGATTTGTGCGCCGGATATTTTCATTTTTCCACCAATCCTTTCAGATTAAAAAAAATCCTGCAGTTAATTACACTGCAGGAGTTCTGATTTTTTCTATAATCTTGTCGATTCCGCCGATACTGCCGATTTCGCTCTATCGGTTTAGTCTTCTTGATTTATCCTCAGTATAATTATTAAAAAAAGCGCCGTCAATTATGTCTAGCTTAATCACAGATAGACTGACGACGACGACAATAATTATATATGCGGAAAAACCAAACATTTCCATTCCTCACGAAAAATTATTTTTCTCATTGTAACACGGAGATTTAAGTTTGTCAATACAAATTTATAATTTTTTTATTTTTATTCGCGTATTTGTATAAAAAACCACTATTTATGCTCTTTAATTACCTCGTCCATAATCTCAGCCGCATCAAAAACAAAGCGTTCGCAGGGACGGGTCTTGTAATAATCATCTGTTCTTTTGCCGGGTATGGGTAGGCTATGCTTTTCGCTTAAATCGAGAAGCTCACGGCAGATAATCGTGCCGTTTTTCTCCCTGAACCGCCTCGCAAGCTCCTGAATCAAGGCGTAATGACATGCTTTTTCCTCATCATTTCGGGGGTCGTCGGTTCCGTACTTTATACCCGCAATCATAAATATTGCACTTACGGCGCCGCATACCTCGCGAAGTCTTCCCATCCCTCCGCCGAACGAGGAGGTCAGCTTCAGCGCGGTTTTTTTGTCCATGCTTGTTTCGTCAGCAAAAGCAAGAAAGGTAGCCTGAGCGCAGTTATACCCCTTTCTGAATAGTTCGGCTGCTTTTTCAGCGTGAGTTGACATAATTATTCTCCATTAGAATTATTTGGCAGGATAACCGTAAAAACCGAGCCCCTGCCCTGCTCGCTTTCCACCTTGACTTGACCACCGTAAAGCTCGGTAATCTTCTTTACCAGAGCCAGACCGAGACCGTTGCCCGCATATTCGCTTGCGGAGGATGTCCTGTAAAATTTGCTGAAAATACGCTCTGTGTCCTCTTTTCGGATTCCTATACCGTCATCAGAAACCTTTACCGTTACAGACCCGTTTATTTCCGAAACATCAACGGAAACCGTACCGCCTTTTCCGGTAAACTTCATAGCGTTTTCGAGTAAATTCTGCCATAAATGAAAGAGAAGTCCCTCGTTTCCGTAATAATAGGCGATGTCCATATTTATCGTTAACAAAAGTTCCTTTTTGCTCCATAACGGTTCGAGGAAAAGAATTATCCTTCTTATCTGCTCGTCAATGCGGAACCGCTTGTTCTCGCTTATTATCTCCTGACTCTCAAGCTTTGAGAGCATAAGTATGTTGTTTATATGCTCCGAGAGCTTTTGTGTGCTTTCCTTGAGCTGTTCCGCATATTCCTTCTTTTCCTCGCTACTTGCCCTCTCGTCTTGAATTAGTGCGGCAAGCCCCTCTATTGTCGCTACAGGTGTTTTAAGCTCATGTGATACATTGATAATAAAGTCGCTCTTGAGCGCATCCGTTCCTTTCAGCTCCTTGATCATTTTGTTAAAATCAAAAGCGAGCTCCCGCAGTTCCTTTATTTTATAATCACCCTTGATTTCTATATCAAAGTTCCCCTTTACAATCTCTTTTGTTGCTGCGCTTATCTCAACCAGGGGACGGAATATCTTCTTTGCTAAAACAAATGTAATCGCAGTTGAAATTATGACGCTTGACAGCAGAAAAACCACTACCGTAAGAGTCGGTCTGTTCATCTGCAGCAAAAGCAATTCTCTTTTTACAAAAAACAAAAAGGGAGTGGCGAGCAACAACGCGGTAATCAACATCGCGCCGAAGGTGAACGCAACGAATCTTAACCATATCTTGCTTATCCTTTTATTGAACCTGATCGAACGATTTTTCAAAATCCTACCATCCCTTATACTTTTATCTCCGCTTTATATCCCAATCCCCTTACAGTGGTGATTACAAATTCGTCCCAACCTGTAAATCTTTCCCGCAGCCTGTTAATATGAACATCCACAGTCCGCTCATCAGTCTCGGAATCATATCCCCAAATCTCATCCATCAACTGCTGGCGGGTAAATATCTTGTTCGGATAAGAGAGCAGCTTGTAAATCAGTAAAAACTCCTTCTGCGGCAACTCGTTCCTGCGGTCGCAATAATATGCAGTATATGAATCATAATCAAAAAGTGTTTTACCAAAGGACAGCTTATGCTCATTGATTATTCTTGCTCTGCGGAGCAGCGCTCCGATACGCAAAAGGAGCTCTTTGAGGTCTATGGGCTTCACCATGTAATCATCAGTACCGGTCAAAAAACCCCGTTCCATGTCGTTATATCCGCTCTTTGCGGTTACCATAAGGATCGGGAGCTTATATTGTGCATTTCTCAACGCCTCCGTAAGCTGATAACCGTCCAATCCCGGCATCATAATATCCGAAATGATCATATCAACATATTTTTTATCGATAATCTCAAGAGCACTCTTGCCGTCCGGTGCTTCAATGGCATGGTATCCGTTCCTGTTAAGAAAAGTACAGATAATCTTTCTTTGCTTTTCATCGTCCTCGACAACGAGAATGTCAAACATGATAAATCACCCCGCAGAAGGCTTATTATGTAGATTATAATACACGATTTTATACGGTATTTCAATAGCCGATATGCATTAGTTTATAATTAGTTTATATTGAGATGTTAAACATTAATATATATATATGAGATTAGGAGGCGTGCGAATGAGGCTTACAAAAGGACAGATAAAACGTCATAAACTGATTTACGGCTTTTTTAAGCTGCTGCTGACAAAGCCGTTTTCCAAAAGATATAACTTCACCTTTGAAAAATCCGGGCTGCCCGACGCTCCGTATATAATATTACCGAATCACAACACAGAGCTTGATCCGTTGTTTATCGCTTTCTGCTTCCCGCATACATATTTTGTTGCGAGTGAGCACCTATTTAACAAAGGTTTTCTTTCAAAGCTGCTCACTCACTTTTTCTCTCCGATACCCCGGATGAAGAGCAGAGCCGATGTTACGACGGTTCTCGATATCCGCAGACGTTTGAATCAGGGTTGCAACATCTGCATTTTTCCCGAGGGGGACCGTTCTCTTGACGGCAGAACCGCGCGTCCTCATCCGTCGACCGGTGCATTGATAAAATCCTGCAAGGTGCCGTTCGTCACCTATATGCTCGAAGGTTCGTTTCTCACCCATCCGAGATGGAGTCTTGGTATCCGCAGGGGAAAAATGACAGGCAGGGTTGTAAACATCCATTATCCCGAACAATTCGCCGGTATGACACCAGAGGAAATAAACGATGTTATATACAAAGATACTTATGACGACGCTTATAAGACACAGAATAAGCAGATGATACAATATAAAGGGAAAAATCTTGCTGAGGGATTGGAAAGCGCACTTTACTTATGCCCTAATTGCGGCAGACCTGAGCATTTAAGGAGCGAGAAAAACCATATTTTCTGCGAATGTGGAATGAGCGCAAAATATAATGAATACGGTTATTTCGAAAGCGATGATATCGGGATTAAGAATTTTACCGAATGGTACGACTGGCAGAGAGCGGAGCTATATAAAATGGCGGAGGATGCCTATTCTCGCTTCTTTGTTTCAGACAACGGTGTTTGCGTTTATAAAATAGATACACAGCGCAGGCATGTAAAACTTCCCCAAAACAGTATAAAAATGAACAGACAACAGATTATACTCAGCGATGAGAATGGTGAGAAGATAGTCATAGATAATTCTTCTGTTTCTGGTTTATCGATATATTCAAGAAACTGCCTGCTCCTTTTATCAAAGCAGGATTACTATGAAATAAAGCCATACGGCGATAAAAGTCGTGGATTCAATGCGCGCAAGTATCTGCATCTATATGAATTTTCAAAAAAGGAGAACACAAATGAATTTCTCAAGTGAAAACACAGATTTATGGAGCAACATTATCCAGCTCGCCATCATTTCCGGCGGGATTCTGCTTTCCAATGTCCTGCGCAGAAAAGTGTCGTTCGTACGCAAAGGTCTTGTACCCACTGCGGTTATTGCGGGTTTTTTGTTTTTATTCCTTAAAGCTGCAGGCGTTCTTGAAATGAATCCCGTGCTATTGGAAACGATTTGCTACCACGGAATCGGTCTTGGCTTTATCGCACTTTCACTTAGAATCCCGAGTAAAATAAAGGATTCCGATAAAGCAATTGGCGCAAAAAGTGGCGCATTGATTGTTTCTACGTATCTGCTTCAGGGAGTTGTGGGAATTCTTGTTATAGCCGTTGTAAATATTTTTCTCGAGCACGATGTTTTTGCAGCAAGCGGATTATTGCTTCCGATGGGTTACGGGCAGGGTACGGGGCAAGCTAACAATGTCGGTATTATGTATGAGAAAATAGGCTTTGCGGGAGGTCAGTCATTCGGGCTTGCGATTGCTGCGACAGGATATTTATGCGCTTGTGTCGTGGGTATCATAGTCCTCAACGTCGCTGCAAAGAAGGGAAGACTGAAGCGTTCAGACTATATCGAGGGAACAGAGGACATAAGCAGCGAGAGCTTTCAGGACAACGGTGAGATCCCGGTTTCGGAGTCGATAGACAGATTTACTATACAGATGGCGCTTGTTTTAATGGTCTATGGTCTTACTTACTATATGATTTACGGAATAACGGAACTTTTAGAAACTATCTCTCCGGGCGTTGCCGAGAGCCTGTCTTCCCTGTTCTGGGGATTTAATTTTATATTTGGTTCCTTGATAGCCATCATCGTAAGGGTTGTTTTCACAAAATTCCGCAAAGCGAATCTGATGACAAGACAGTATCAGAATAATTACCTTTTGAGCAGGATTTCCGGCTTCGCTTTCGACTTAATGATAGTCGCCGGAATAGCTGCGATAGATATTAAGGATTTGAGCGGTTTATGGATTCCGTTCTTCGCATTGGCCATAGTCGGAGGAGTAATCACTCTTATTTATTTGAAAATAATATGCAAACGAATATATCCCGGGTATTATTACGAGGGAATGCTCTCCATGTACGGAATGCTTACCGGAACGATAAGTTCAGGTGTGCTTTTACTCCGTGAGATTGATCCCAAGCTTGAGACACCCGCATCAAACAACCTGATTACGGGTAGCAGTTATGCGATAATGTTGGGAGCACCTCTGCTGCTTATCATCTCATTAGCACCACAATCGATGTTTATGCTCTGCCTTTCGGTAGTCATTATGGCGGTGTATATGGTGGCGCTGATAGCATTTATGTATAAACTGAAGTTGAAAAAATAGCATATCCAATCCAAACGAACCTGTTTGTATAAAATGAAAGATTATTCCTAATCAAAATCTTAATCAGGGGCGAAAAAAGTCATAGCTCGACATTACATAAACTGAATGTCTAAAATCAAATCAGTTTTACCGGCTCTCGTGTTAATCTGGGAGAACATACTTACCTGTGACATTTCTGCAAAAAAGATGATTGAATCACGGATGATGAAAAGTTCTAGTAAAACATAACTATGAGATTGAAATCGACTTGACTGTTGACTGCGAAGCATTGGGAATTTCCCCTGAAGAAGGATTTGTATTTAAGGAAAATGTGTAAAACAGAGAGATATAGAAATCCAAAGAATAAGCCCGCTAACCAACGTCTTGGCATGCAAGCCGTTATGATTAGCGGGCTTTGAGTCCTATTGCTGGAGATAAGCGGGATTAAAACGCTGACCTCTGAAGGTACTGCGTAAAATTTTGTGTAAATTGATTTTCCCTCGAAACAAAAATCCTTCATAAATCATGGTTTTGCATATTGCGAAAACTATTCCAGTGAGATTTTTTCGAAAGAAATATTTTTCAAAACCTCTAAGTCTGTCATTCCGTTTTCATTTTCTGTATTACAAAATTTTACTTGTAAAATCATCGAATTAAATATTATACTATATCTTCTCATACCATTTTTCGTTACAATTAATAAACAATTTTCTTTTTGATTATTAATTTCTATTTCTATTTCACTGCATGAAGAAAATGAATCATCATTTTTCCAATCTTCATCAGTATATTCAAGATAGCTTTTGTTCATACCAAGTATTTTCTTTTTATATTCAGCAATACCCTTTTGCTCTAGATACTCTCTGTAATCTTCACTAATTATTTCAAAACTAACACTTACTAATAAATCCTTTATAATGCACGGATATTGAATTAATTATAATAATGGAAGATCAATAATAAACATACCACCGTGATCGGGATCATCAAATATTTCTACTTCCTCGTTTAAATATTGAGGATAATAAATACAACCATCCTTACGAATAAGTTTAAGCAACTCTGAGTAGCTATTTCTAATTCTATCAGCTTTGTTTAAATCCGGTGTGTTAATTGATATTTCTTCGCAATCAATATAATTTATATGATCAATTAATTCTTGTTTACTATATGTAACAAACATTATAAAATGTTGTTCATCACCGCCACTACAAAGTATGTTTTCATCATATTCATTGTTCGGCATCTCGATATCATTTAATGATTCTTCAAAATCATTATCCGACATTTTGACATCATTTAATGATTCTTCAAATGAATTGTCAGCTTCTGAACTTGATGCACCTTGATAAGAAAAATCATCACTGTTGATACTTGTACAACTTGAAATAATTATAATTACACAAAAAGCACAAAATAGTTGAATGGTTTTTTTCATAAATTTATCTCCTCAAATCATTAATAATTTTCGTTAATGAATTCATTCATGTCATTAAGACAATGATCACAAAATAAATCTTCATATGAATCCCAATCGGTAATTTCAGGTCTAAAATAAGTGCCTTATCCTTGTCTTCCATTAATATTATCCATTATACAATATTTATCCCTTCTTTCAGCGGGGTTATCGTTATGATCTGGGTTATCACAATAAGCTGCATTTACACATTCTTAGTTTGAATCGAGCTTACAAAAATGATTAGGTGCTCCAAATTGATGAGCGAGCTCATGTACTAAATCTCTTTGACGATAACCTGTAATGCCACGTTCTGCTTTAATTGATTGAATAAAGTGCATAGCTTATTTAATTGCCTTGATGTATAGATCATGTGTAAACTCCTAACTCGCGAATCTGCTTTATGTTCTGTAGATAATGGGCTCGCCACGTCTGACACTGGAACTAATTCAATGAATTCAAGATGAAATTATAAGAATGCTCCATTGCCTTAATTGCATCTTCTTCTGTTTTAACATTGTTTCTCTCAGGATTATCTAAATCCAATTCAATAGTTAAAGGATTATTGTAATTTTCTTTTTGGAGCATTTTTATGAACCGTGCTAATGGCAAATTCCCTGTCCCTAATATTTTGTGCTCAACTCCATTCAAATTGTCACTAATATGTATATTTCTTATAAATTCATTAAAATAATAATAACCATCAATAATATCTTTGTTGGTGCTTCCCCAATGTGACACATCAAATGTTATCCCGATTTGATGCATCGTAATAAAAGGAAGGAGTTCCTCTGGACTTTGTAAAATACTGGTTACCGGCATGAAATGAACGTTCTCCGTGCAAATGGGAATACTTGATTTACTAAATGCGATTAAATTTTCTTTGTGCTCTTCATCAACCGAAAACACTTTCTTATTTTGATCAAAATGAAATGTATCATGCGTAACAATTACACCAGCGCCCAATATATGGGCTAATTCTAAACTTCTATTAATCCAATACTTTTCACTTTCTTTTTCTTGCACAAGTGGTCCTAACGGAGCATGTATCGATAATACATTTAAATTATTTTTCGCTACCTCCGTCGCAATTTCATCAAAAGAAATATCTCTAAATGCTTGATTGAGAAATATCTTTATGTTTTTACAACTCGTCATTGAAATCATTGATAAGATTTTTTTATAGTCCAGACTATAGAAAGCACCAGTAGAAATAGAAATAATCATAATAAAACCATCCTTATTAATTTTTTATTTTAAGAAGAAAATCTTGCTCTTAGACACAGTTATGCGATTACTAGTTCATTTTTGACATTACACTTTCTTGATGGGCGTTATTTTAATCTAAGACCCCTTTCAGATCGGGAATTATACGTGAGCCAGTATTTTTATAAAACAATGGCTTGTAATAATCATATCTGAACATATACAAAGCATGCGCTATTTTTTTTATGAATTGATCATCAGCTAACCAGTCTTTGAACTTCCAATCAACCTTTGAGATGAATTCATATTCTTTGTAATATTTAATGCTTTTTTGGTCCATGTTGAGTATTATCTGAGATAATAACGAATGATATTCTGCTTTTTTGTGCTTTTGCTGTTGGGATTGCGCAATTACAAATACTACAATTGCATTTTGAAAAGAGGGGAAAAGAGCGTTCGATGTTTGAATTATTTTTAAAAGCAAGTTGTACAGTGAATTTTCATCGACTTTGTAATAATTTAAAATGATGTTGGTAAATAGATCTGGCAATGAAATTGGAGATTTTGCTGTCGGTGAGTACATTTCTCTCATTTTTATTAATTGTCCTATTTCATCTTCTTGAATATATGGGAAAGGATGCATGTGACTTTTCCTGTAGATATCATAATAACCTTCGATTGCAATATTGTTATTTTTGTATAACGCCCTCAAGCACTCAAGGCAGGCTTTTATATAGTAGTAATTATTGTTTCTATATAGCCTGTTTTCAACACTACCTGCTTTTTGAGGATGGACATAATAACATGCAGTAGCATTTATAGCTGCTTCTATCGTTTCATTTTTTTCCACCTGTGAAACAACAAAATTAGGTTTATCAAACATACTGATAATCGGTGATCCTATTGACTTACTTAAATCTAAACCCATATAGAATGAACCAGATTAATTCTTTCGTTATCAATCAATATAAACGAACTGGTTATATTAGGATATAACTCATTAAAATACACTGAAACATTTCCTAAAAATTCATTTTCCATATATTCATTTGATATCACGATCATATAATCAATATCAGAATTTAATGAAAGATGACCTTCAATATTAACTGACGGCTCTTTCCTTGCCATCGAACCTGTATAATAAACAATAGCGATGATATTATTCCTTTTCAACTCTTTAAATAATTGCTCATTTAAAAAGTCCACCTCACCGATAATAAACTTTTTTTGCTCCTCATTTAGAAATACAGAATTTGCGCAGACATCCATAATTATCACCCTTTTCAAATAATTAAAGCTCAAAGTGGTTCCATTGAATTTTATTTAATAGCATTTTATTGTATCGCTTAAGAACTTGTATGTCTTTTTCTTTTCCTAAATCAATCGTTTTTCGTAACCGTGGCTGGCTATAATATGTGATAAGATCACTTTTGCTAATATGAAACGGATTGTCTTTTTCAAGTAAATTCTGCTTTTCACATTCATCATATGGGAAGATATATTGTGTATCTCTTTGACAAGGCTTATCAACGGTATATTTTTCATGAGACTTGAGTTTAATCCGAATGCCATTAAAATAGACAATCACAATATTTTTTCTTAGCGCGAAATTTAACGCTTGTGCTATCGTATTAATAATTGGCTCTCCCCTGTCATTCAGAGAAGTATTGCATAGTATGGGCACTCCAGTTAGTCGATAAAATTGTAATATAACATCAGATAATAAATTTTCATGTTCTTTTAAAGTTTGAACTCTAGCAGTACCGTCCAAGTGAAGAATTGAGGTAACTGTTTCTTCTTTATCATGTATGATCTTAAAAGTATGTAACATGTATGGTGATTCATATGCATCCTCAAACCATTCACTTACATGGCTCTCTAAAATAATAGGAGCCACTGGACGCCACCATTCTCGTTGCTTTACTTTGTTCAAAAAATCTTTGGATTTTGGATTCGTGGGATCAGCAATAATAGAACGGTTTCCAAGAGCTCTGGGGCCAATTTCGGCGCGATCATTAAACCAAACTATTGGCTGTTCGCGAATATCGTCGACCGTTTTATTGACATCAAAATCTTCTATTCCGCCAATAAACATATCCAATTTGTTTTCTTTAATTGCCTCTACTAAAGAGTTATCACTATCGCCATAATATGCATTTTGAAGATTAAAACGAATGTCAGGCACTTTTTTATAAATTTCATACAATCCAATTCCTAATGCTAATCCACTATCACTAACGCAAGGAGTACCTAAAAAACCTAAAAATCCGAATTCTTTCATTAACAAGTGATTGGTTGGACAATTAAGAGCGTATGGATATCGTAATTTTAAACGTTTCAAAAATCGTATTCTCCACATTTTTTCGGATAAAAACACAAAAAAATCCGAAGCAATTTAACACCACTTCGGATTTTGATTAAATTTTTTAGGATTTTTTTACCCCAACTATTGACATAGAGCCTTTTATACACATATAATTTTCGGAAATATTAGTAAATATATCTGCGATTTCTCTGCTTTCAATTTCGCTCCTTATTTCGTTGTTCGCATCCTTAAAACATGTTATGCATTTTGAATTGCAACGATTTGTAACGAAATATGTTATGGAAATATTGTTTTTACATTCTTCAATAATTTCTTCTTCGGGCACTACAGATATAATTTTTTTATTTATTAAGAATTGCAAAAATTCAGTTGCTGTTTCAATATCAATTGCAAAAGAGTTAGAGAAATCGATAGTAAAATTGTTATCATTAGAATAATCATAATCTATTAAGTAGTGAAATATTTTATTTGATAGTTTAACCCAATCGCATGTTGATTCATTTATAACAATGTAATTTGACTTGCTTTCCATATAATTTTAATATTTTTCCAGTATAGCTTGATATTCATTCTATTCCTCCTAATAAATTCTATTCACACAGTTCAATACAACAATTGGGGATGTGTCCCGCCACTAACACTTCTGGTGTGAAATGCATACCTTCATAATATTTAAACGGTTGAACAGCCGTTAACTCATATAATTTTACAAGAAGCTTTACCGCTTCCTTATTTTTAGGTTTCCTTATTAATCCTTCTTCATTAATGTTATCGTGATACATCATCGCTATTGAAATATAATCCATATCTGCAATTAGACAACGATTTTCATCAACTGTTACCTTGAAGCAAATTTCGTTTTCCTTTGGCAGTTTATTGTCTTCTTTTTTTAACCAGCAAAAAACAACATTTTCTCGTATTTTAGATAAAGTTGTATATTTTGTGCAAGCTATAATACCTTTTTGTATAATTGTATTTTTATTACTACGATCTGTAAAGTGATATAAAGTCATAATATTATCTCCCATCTATTTATATCAACTCGAAATTTCTTTATTTCGCGCGCTCTTCTTACGATGCATTTTCACCCATCTTAATTACCACCAATTGCGAAATCTCTTATATTCACACTCTCTACAAACTGCGAAATTCAATCCGTACTCTACAGTCTTCACTACAAATCGGAATTTGGCGAGAGGTACATGTTGCTCATAATCTGCTCGGTAAATAGTAGTATACAGTGTTTTTGCTATTTTTGCTTACGCAAATTCATAAGTAATGCTGCCAGAGACAATGTGCCGGCAACCATTCCCATTGTTCCTGCCGCATTGTTGCCGTCAATAAAGAAAAATACAGCTCCACTGTAAAATGCAATACAGGCAATTGCATATATGATAATCTGTGCTTTTTTCATGTTAATCCCCATTCTGCCGCTATGCGTCAGCACAAATAGGAATGAAAGCTG
>ENA-UOOM01000840-UOOM01000840.1-fermentation-metagenome-genome-assembly--contig:-NODE-840-length-32607-cov-23.723089_pt1 | contig 32607 bp, 32 predicted proteins | sample MGYA00245781_ERZ724031 | MGnify/ENA primary metagenome ERZ724031 (study PRJEB28704, sample SAMN03018317) | fermentation metagenome | biome: anthropogenic terrestrial biome; feature: soil; material... | reverse complement strand
AATGCGAGGGGAGGGATTCGAACCCGCGAACTCCTTCGAGAGTCGATCTTGAGTCAACACTTACACATGGCGCAAGACACATTCAAAAGCAAGACGTCTGAAGTCTGTAAACGAATGGCCCAGGATCCGTACGAAAACAACAATCTTAAGGAACTCGACCACTTGAACGGTCTCGATCCGGTAAACCGCAAACACCTCGAAGGGTACATCCACGACTTGGAACTCCTCCAGCTAAAAGACACAACGATCCGGCACAAACTCTGGGGGATATACCCCCTCCTCAAGGCCACTGACTTCAAAGATGCAGTGACCATCACGCGGGTAGAACTTGAAGACTTTGTCATCAGGAGGCGAAGGATGTGCAGTCCCTTCACCCTGTATGGCGAAATCCTTGAAACCCAGTTGTTCTTTCGCTGGCTTGTGCCGGAGAAAGAGAAGGAGTTATTCAAGAATATCAAGAATGTACGCCCGCGCAAGAAACTGCCGGTCGACCAGCTCATAGCCAGCGAGGACATCAAAACCCTTGTTGGTGCCTGTGACAACCAGCGAGACCGGGCACTCATCATGCTCCTGTGGGATTCCGGGTGTAGAATCAGTGAAATTCTCTCCCTCAATGTAGGCCATGTGCAGTTCGACCAATACGGCGCTGTGGTAATTGTCGATGGGAAGACCGGGCGTCGTCGCCTACGTCTCATAGAAAGTGTTCCCGATCTTCAGGTCTGGTTAAACATACATCCACTCCGAAAGGATCCATCGGCACCCCTCTTTCTGACTAATACCAGATATGGGGTCGGTCGCAAGCGGTTGAATGCACGCACAGTCCAAAATCGCCTCAAGTATCTACAAAAGACATTGAACCTGGGGAAACCCACTAATCCGCACGCCATCCGGCACGGCAGGATGACCGACCTTACAAAGAAGGGGTTCTCGGAGATGGAGCTTCGTCTTATTGCTGGATGGGAGGAGAACAGCACAATGCCCGAAGTGTACGTCCATCTCAGCGGCGGGGATATTGAAAGAAAAATGCTCGAAAAAGCTGGGATTATGGAAGTCACAGAGAACAAAGAATCAAACCTTCAGCCACAGGAGTGTCCACGGTGCAAGGCGATGAACGCCTATGATGCAATATTCTGCGCGAAGTGTTCGATGGCGCTCACCGAGGCGGCGGCGAGGGAGATGGATGAGTCGACAGAGGAGGCGAAGCAGAGTAATGAATATTTGCAATTATTAAAGGCCTTGAAAGCGGATCTAGGGTTATGAGCGGTGCTGTGAGGAGCGAGAAGAGAGAAACATACTCGAACTGGTGAAACAGCGAAAGTTAGGTTGCCTCTGTGAAGGCCTAACCAACCCTTCACAGATTCTGGAATATGGTTCCAATGGGATTGATTCCTGGTTTTGTGACAGGGGGTCTGGATGCCAAGATTCTGCTTGTAGGACTGGACTGGGACGGTGTAACATATTTTAAAGGTAAATAAGGCACGATCGAGAGCGTAATCCAACCAATCGAAGCCTTAAGCCTTGTAACCTTTTTTTCAGTCGATAGGAATATCTTTCCTACAGTGGGCACTTTCTCAAGCCACTTGTGAGCGTTACGAATCCGCTAGGATCTTTTCTTCCCAAAGCTGAACTGCGCATCGCGTAATCAAATAGCAAACGTTAATTCTCTAGAACGTTTAATGGACGTTTGAATGAGGCTGCGGGGAAAAGATAAGCAACTGGGTTTTCTCTAGTAGCAAAAGGACCTCTCACGAGAATCAAGGTCTAGTAACGCTTGCTGCGCTGATTTCGTTTAGATGACTCAAGATCTCTGATGTGGAGGTGTTGCAGTGCGGGGTATTGTGACTCTGGAGGTCGTATGACTCAAACTAAAACCCGAAAACCCAGAAACTAGCAGGCGACGCCGTAGTTGCAGAGAGTCACGATCAAGGCTCCCGCATCCCAAACCCTAAGATTAAAGGTGCTCCATGAAACTCCGTCATCTCAAGATCGAAAATTTCCGTGGCATTACTAATCTAGAATTGGAACTAGGAGATACTACAGTTCTGATCGGAGAGAATAACGCCGGAAAAACGGCTATTCTTGACGCAATACGGTACGCAATGCGTAGAGTTAGCTCCCGCCGTGGGTGTGCTTTCGATGCCTACGACTTTCACCTATCCGATGCTACATCCGATCCAATAAGCGCACTACCAATAAGCATCCAACTTACATTCCGTGAAGATCGGCCTGGGGAGTGGAACTCGAAGTCAGTAAGTAAACTCAGTCGAGCAGGGATTGCGCAAGATGATGGGAGCGGTTGTACATCTGTGATCTTAAAAGTTGGAGCCTATTTTGATCCAGTTGCACAGGAATATGTTCAGAACTGGGAGTTTCGAAACCCGACTGGGAAAGCAATTCCAAATGTGGCCGATTCGATTCTCCCTATGCTTCAGAAAGAAGTCCCCTACTACTATCTGGCTGCGTTACGTGATGTAACGGAACACTTCGGTGCAAAGGGTGCCTTTTGGCGTCCGTTTCTCAAAGCATCTGAATTAACCCCTGAAGCGAGAATTAATGTTGAGAGTAAACTCAAAGAGGTAAACGATCTGATCGTTTCGTCTCATGGAAGTTTTACAAAAGTCGTGGAGCAATTGAGGGAGATACAACAAGTTATATCCATGGCTGGAGGAGACGACCTAGTATCAGTAGATGCAGTTCCCGCTCGGCTCTTTGATATACTCTCCAGAGCACAGGTCAATCTTAGCTCAGACACTGGGGCAAAGATCCCGGTGGGCCGACACGGGGAGGGCACCCAAAGTCTCGCCGTTCTGACACTGTTCAACGCATTCCTTCAGGCATGGAATACAAGCGAACCCATTGTAGCTCTTGAAGAACCAGAAGCCCATCTACATCCAAATGCTGTCCGGGCGCTTTGGCACTTAATCGAACAGATCCCAGGCCAGAAGATTATCTCAACCCATAGTGGCGACCTCATATCTGAAGTGCCATTAGATGCGGTTATCCGGTTATACAAAAGAGACGGAGTGACTGTTGCCTCAAGACTCAAGGACGTGAGTCTGGAACCTGACGATTTACGGAAATTCAACTTTCACATCCGCCATGCACGAGGAGAATTACTATTTGCCCGATGTTGGATTCTAGGAGAGGGCGAAACTGAAGCAACCCTACTCCGCGAATCTGCCCGGATTAAGCATAAAGATTTAGAACAGGCAGGAGTTCGTCTAGTTACTTACCAGACGGGTATCTCGCTGGATTCGTGTCTTAAAATCGCCAACGGACTGGGGATACACTGGGTAGTCCTGGCAGATAACGACGATCAGGGTGCAGGAGATCGTCGCGCTGTCTTGACCCACCTGAATGGCCGACAGGAGGAAGATACACTGTTTACGATGTGCGAAAAAAACATCGAACAATATCTTTGTGTGAATGGTTTCTCAGATATTTATTACAGATTACTTGGCGAACAACCACGAACAAAGGTAACGGCGCAACCCCAAGACCCAGACTATCCTCTACAAGTTGCAAAAGCGTTGCCAAGCAAACTAAAAACACATGCAGCGCAGGAAGTTGCTTTATCCATGAGTAATGGCTCCCATCCGGTGCCACAACTCTTCCAAGATGTCATAGAGGCCGCACTCAACTTAACGGAGGCACCATGAAAATATCTGATTTCTCACTGAACTTAAATCAACTGTGTGCAGTCGAGTGGAATGAAGGTCCACTTCTGGTATTAGCCGGGCCTGGATCAGGGAAAACTCTTGTTCTCACACTCCGGGCGGCTCGTCTGCTTCAAAATGACCCGGATGCAAGTGTTCTCGCACTTACATTCACAACAAAGGCAGCCGAGGAGATGCGGGAGCGGTTGGATAAGATCATGGGGGGACGGGCAGACAGAGCACATCTTTGTACATTCCACTCATTTGCTGCAGATATCCTGCGGCAGCACGGCAGCCATGTGGGGATCGAGCCGGATTTCTCCCTTCTTACTCTTGATGACGACCGTATTGCCTTATTGGATATGCTGCTTGCCAATACTTTGGCTCTTCCTTTGAATGGAGACAAGCCGTACAGTGAAAAACTACAGACGCTCTTTAAAAGACTGCAGAATCACATATCTTTGATACCACCAGACCATAGAAACTTGTTAGTGCTATTGGATCGGCTTTTTGCTGAATCTTACAACGGAGACCCAGTAGCACCATCATTGGTCAAAACTCCATCTTGGGTTCCTCACCTGTTTGAAGCGTACTGCCTATTATTACAGGAAACCAATCGACTGGACTATGGGGGGCTTCTCCATTTCGCGAAGAAGTTGTTATCAGAAAACGCTGGAGTCGCCCGTTTGATTCGGTTGGCATGGGATTTTATCTGTGTGGACGAGTTCCAGGACACAAACCGGGCACAATATGATCTCTTACGACTCCTCGTGCCCACGGATCACCCGAATCTCTTCGTCGTAGCAGACGACGATCAAATTATTTATCAGTGGAACGGAGCAAGCCCGGAGAGGTTGCGGGCATTACGCGATAACTATAGGATGGAAGTCGTTCAACTCCCTGAGAACTATCGGTGTCCTCCATACATTGTCAAACTCGCAAATAATCTGATAAGCCACAATCAAGCTCGATCTCCTGACAAACAGCCACTTGTTGCCCATAAAGAAACGGATGCTCTGGATCAATTGATTGTCCTAAATTATGCAAGTGATGATGAAGAGATCGCTGCGATAGCTAGTATAATCAAGGAAAATGGCTGGAGTGCAGATGAGTGTGCAGTACTTGCCCGCTCCACGAAACTTCTTCAGAAGGTTGCTCATTCTTTGGAAGATTACAAACTTATTCCTTACCTCCCACAACGAAAAAGCGAATTCGAATGTGCCTCTGTTCGATGGATGCACGCCGTACTACGTCTAGCTAACGCACGTCATGACCGAGAATATTTGCGCCGCTTGTGCGTTGCATGGGAGGCTTTTACGGACAATATGATTGAGTTGGATAGTGTTGAAGCGGCTGCGGCCCTCAATGGTGGAGATTTCCTCCGCGCATGGCTTGCTATCGCTTCCGAAAACCAAATCGATGAGAAACATCGAGAGTTATTAAACCGAGTGCGTCAAAACTTGGCAGAACGTTTGGAATTTGTAGATCTATTAGAGTGGTTCTGGGACACAGAATGGCTCGATGATCCTCTTGAGACTGAGGAAAAACGTACTTGGGTAGAGTTACACCATGCCCTAATGTGTGAACACTCACCAGGGGATGTGACGCTCCACCATTATCTTCAAGAGGTGGATTTAAAATCAAAGGTGGCCATCCGTATGCCGGGTTCGATTTCATGCCTCACAGTTCATGGGGCAAAGGGGCTTGAGTTCAAAAATGTGTTTTTAATTGGCATGGCTGAAGAGATGTTTCCCTCATATTATGCAGCAAGGAAAGGCCCTACCAGCAAGGAAATAGAAGAAGAGCGGCGCAGTTGCTTTGTCGCTATCACTCGAGTTCAAGAAAACCTCTGCATCAGCTGGGCACAACGTTACAATGGATATGAAAAGAAGCCATCAAGGTTCCTTGAAGAAATGGGCTTGAGGAAGCCAGATTCCTGACTTGCGCCGAAGTAGGCAGATTCTGCTTGCTCTCTGAAGCGCCAAAGGATGAACAGAGTCGTGACCCACGTTCACCGAGCGCGGTTCTCTCTTATAACTCCCTCCCACCTACCTCTTTTGCGTGCGGGAACCTGCCCGGGGCCAACCGATCAACCCCCGTTCTTTTCAGCACCGATCTCCATGATCCGCCCGCACAGGAGCAGCCCATGAGAGAGATCACCCAGGAAGTACTCGACCACATTCCAGACCCAATAGCAAAACTCGTCTGGGAGAAGTGGATTGCCGAAGGTAAAGCCAGATTGATAACGTCACACAGCGAGGGAACAAAATGCAACGCACAGACAGGATAGACGGCAGCCCAGATGATGAAACGTGCGCCAACATCGATTCACACGGGACTGCCAACAACTCTTCTTCGTCCGAAGTAATAAGACCAGCGACCAAGGAGCGAAGGGCGGGGGTCGTCCCACTCTACTTGATACAGCAGGTCGTGGCCACTGAAATCAGCAGATGCGGCCGGACGTTGCGAGAAATCCACATTACTCGGACCGGCTGTCACTATTACATTGTCACTGTCATCCAGGCAGGGCAGGAGGCAGCCAGTCATGACTGAACCCGGGACCCTCACCCACGGCGCCGGTGGAACGCTCCACATCTCTGTTGATGCCGAGCGCTACCGTATCGAGGCCGAGGACCTCAAAAGCCTGCTCTTCTACGGGCGGGTAATCCCAATTGTCGAGGACCGTTCACGGATGGCCTCCGGCGGCATCTTGGTCAGCGAAGTCGCCATCGAAGGGCACGCGGCGATGAACTCTTCGGGCAAGGCGGTGATGCTCCACACCCGCGTCGGTTCCTACATCATCCCGCTCATCAGTTTCCAGCGCGTCGCCCGCGGGGAGGCTATCTCTGCCCCGCTTTTCCCCCTTCTGCCGGAGGTGACGGGGTGAAAGATGTCCTTCTGAGGGCGATCACCACGCTCGCCCCCGACGGCGGGGTGGTCGAGGTCCGGGCGCTCGCCGACGGCGCCACCCACTCCGGCTACTTTGACGATTATGAGGCGCTTGTTCGAACTGTCGAGGCGCTCGACGCCGACCCTGCGGTCGCCGGGATCTACGTCACCCTCAACGCCGTGAACCCGGCGCTCCTTGCCCGGCGGTCGAACCGGATCAAGATGCGGCTCGGCCGCAAAGACGCGACCACGGCCGACGCCGACATCCTCCGTCGGCGCTGGCTCCCGGTGGACATCGACCCCGTCCGGCCGAGCGGTGTTTCGTCGACCGATGCGGAGCACGACGCGGCACTCGACGCCGCGGAACGGATCGCTGCGTATCTTGCCGAGCAGGGGTTTCCGGAACCCCTGCGAGCCGACTCCGGGAACGGTGCCCACCTCCTCTACCGGGTGGACCTCCCAAACGACGATGCGGCCACCGAGGTCATCAAGGGGGCACTCGCGACCCTCGACGCCCTCTTCTCGAACGAAACCGTGACCGTCGATACCGCGAACTACAACGCCGCCCGGATCTGGAAACTCTACGGGACGCTCTCCCGGAAAGGGGACAACACCCCGGAGCGCCCCCATCGGCGGGCGAAGATCCTCAGGGTTCCACCGGAGATTGACGTCATTCCGGTGGAGCGGCTGGAGCACCTCGCCGGGCTCCTCCCCCGAGAAGAGCCCCCTGAACGGAAGAGAACGAACGGCAACGGCCCCGGCATCGACCTCGCCGCCTGGCTCCTCGACTACGGCATCGCTGTGCGGAGCACGAGACCCTACCGGGGCGGTACCCTCTACGTCCTCGATGAGTGCCCGTTCTCATCGGCACATAAGGACGGCGCATTCGCCATCCAGTTCGCGAACGGCGCCATCTTCGCCGGGTGCCACCACGCAAGCTGCGGCGGAGGAGCGCAGCGGTGGCCGGAACTCCGGGCGATGTACGAGCCGAAGCGGACCCGGACCCTAGAGAAGAAACCGGAGAAGACGCCACTCCCGCCTCCTGTCCTTTTCGAGGATGAGCACCGGGCGCGTGCGCTTACGATCCTCAAGACCGGCGACCCGCTCGCCTTCCTCCTCGACACCTTCAACAAGGAGCACGTTGGCGACCGGATCGTCGCAGAGTGCCTGGTCATGTCCATCGCCTCGCAATCGGTGGTGAACACAAAGGGGTTGCACGTCGCCATCTCCGGCAACTCCGGCAAAGGGAAGAGTCACGCCTGCACCACGATGCTCAACCTCGTCCCGGAGGCCTACAAGCTCACCGGCACCGTCTCGAACAAAGCGCTCTATTACGCCGACGACCTCCGGCCGGGGACGGTGATACTCTTTGACGACACATCGCTCTCGGATGACCTGCAGGAGGTCCTGAAGTCGGCTACTTCGTCCTTCCACGAACCCATCGAGCACCGGACCGTCACGACCGACCGGCAACTCCGGGTCTGTTCGATACCTGAACGGTGCGTCTGGTGGCTCGCCAAGGTCGAGAACCCGGGCGACGACCAAGTGATGAACCGGATGCTGACGGTCTGGATCGATGACTCAGCCGAGCAGGACCGGGCGGTGCTTGAGCACCTCAAGCGGGTGGAGGCGAGTGGACCGACCAAGGGGGACGACCCGGACGTCCTCACCGCCCGGGCGCTTTGGTCGGTTCTGAAGCAGCACCGGATCTTCGTCCAGATCCCCTTCGCACGTCGGATAGGGTTCTCGAACGTCGCGAACCGCAGGAACCCCGCGATGCTCTTTGACCTGATCAAGTGCCATGCGGCGCTCCGGTTCCTGCAGCGGGAGGGGGAGGAGGCGGGCGACGAGGTCCGGATCGAGGCGACCCGGCAGGACTTCGACGCGGCGGCCCGGCTCTACGGCGCAATCAACCAGGAAGGTGGCGGGCAGGAATCGAAGATGACCCGGAACGAAGCGGCGGCGCTCGCCACCATCGCCCGCATGGGCTGGGAGACGTTCACGGTCCGGATGCTGCAGCAGGCGACCGGGTTGTCGTATCACCAGGTCCGGCGGATCCTGCAGGGCTACACCGCGAAGGGCACGACCTACTGCGGCCTCCTCGAAAAGTGCCCTGCCGTCAGCGTGGTAGATGCGACGGTCATCGATGAGAGCACCGGGACGACCGTCCGCCGACACGAACTCCACTTCCAGTTCGACGCCGAGCGCTACCGGGAGTGGGTGGCAGAACTCGCGGTCTGGTTGGAGGATGAGGACGAGGGGGAGGATGACTCCCCACCACCCTCTGGCGGGAGTTGCAACGACGGTTGCAAACAGGGTTGCAATAGTGGTTGCAAAGATGTTGAGGGCGGTGAATCTCGTCGTTCGGAAGAGGATTCAGGAAACGGGGAGGATTTACTGGAGAATGAAGATGAGGGGAAGGGTATGTTTGCAACCGTTTCCGGATCACACAGTTCGCCTGATCCTGCTCCACTGGAAATGCGCCATGATCGCATGGACGACCGGAGCACGCTGTGTGTTTCTGGACTTGTTGCAAACGAAAAGATCGAAAATGATGATTCACCGATGTATCCGAATATAAGCCGCGTATCAACGAGTATTTTCTCTCACGGTGTTTGCAACCCCCTTTGCAACCCCGTTTGCAACCGGGTTGCAAATGTTGTACATCCACTGCCCGGCGTACTCGATTACCACGAGTTCGAGCGGGTGAAGGTGGACCTCGGCCGGTGCGATCTCTGTGACCATGGGAAGGCGGTCTACCGCTCGCGGGAGGCGCGGGCGAAGGTCTGCGAGGGGTGTTATGCGAGGCTGGTGCGGGAGAGGAACGCGAGGGAGGGGATACGGTGATCCCCGTTGATCCCCTGCAGGGTCCGGCAGTGGTGTTCGGGATAGCCGGAGCGGCGCTGGTGGCTTCGCGGTCGCAGGGCATCCGGCGGGCAGGGTTCGGATGTTGGGTTGTGGGGAACCTGCTGTGGGTAGTGTATGCATCGGTGCAGGAGAACACCTACATGATGACCCTCTTTGGGTTTTACTGGGTCACGGCAGTATTGGGATTGATGAACACACGAGAGAGGGAGGATACGGATCGGTTTGCACCGTAGGGCTGAATGACACAGTTCGACGCCCGCTTGACATATCTCATCTGAACAGAGCGCCATCTCATCATCAGTGTGGGACAAAGGGCGCAGCGACGAACTCGGTCACCTGTCCGGAGGCTTCTATCACGTCCGGTGTGCGGAACGAGAGGGTCAACGCTCCGTGATAGGGAGTCCAGAACTCGATATAGACGTTGGTGTTCGCAGGTATGGGCTGCTGCCGGAGGGGTAAGGCCAGTTCCACAACCTCGCCCGGTTCGAGCGTGTCGTCGCCGTCCCCGGTTTCCTGTTGGGAGAAGGAGTAATCTCCCGGGTCAAGGAAGTAGAGATCACGGCCGTCCGTGTAGGTGATGTACATCGTCGTGATGTTGACCTCCGAGTCCTGCGCCGAAACACCAGAGACCCTTCTTTCGGGAGCAACCGTCAGGTTGAAGACGAGCGCGGTCATCTCCGTGTTCGAATCGTTTACTACGGTGCCCTGATAATGGATCGGCGCCACGATCTCGAACGGAGAGCGAGGGGAGGCATCCGTGGGGCTCTGCTCGGCACCGGACGGCGGCATCGAGGTGCAGCCCGAGGCCAGGAGAACCCCAACAATCGAGAGCACTACCAAGCATCTCCCAACGGCGCGTATCTCCATATAGTAGTATTGCAAACCCCGAGCACAAAAGTCTGGTGCTACATGAGGTTTCAAGCGGGACTGCGCCGGTTACGTCGTTTTGCCACACCGAATGCCATATATTCAAATAATCATCCGCAAATCTAATCAATACAGGATACTTTGAGGCAGCACCGGCATTCCAAAGAAACCGAGGTGATGATGAGACCGTCTGTAATCGATGACAGGGCGTTCACTGGTCTGGAAGCAGCGATGGTCTTCGTCGCCTTTATTGTCGTAGCCTCTGTCTTCTCATATGTGGCACTCGGTGCCGGTTTCTTTACGGCCCAGAAGACGGAGGAGACTGTGTACTCAGCGGTGGAGCACGTTGGTTCTGTCGTCCAGATTGTTGAGCCGATTATGGTGCAAGCAAGTGCCGACGGTCAGCATATACGCTGTATCGTCATCATGGTGAAGGAACCCCAAAAAGGCGCCGATATTGATGTGGAACGGGTTGTCGTAACAGTATCTACCTCAGAATCCATGCAGACATACACAGGAGCAACCCGGTGGCGCCCAATAGATGGTGGCAGAGCGACGGAGAACCCAATTTTCTGGCAAGTGCAGATCCCGCTATTCCGGGCCGATGACCCCCTGATTCCGGAAGATCTCGTCATCGGTCAAAACCAGAGGTTCTTTATTGAGATAAAGCCTCCAGATGCTGTCCCATTTACCGTGGAGCGGACAGCACCGGTGGGTATGAACCCTAGCGGTTGGTGTGAATTATAGATCTGAAGTCCATCTCAAACCATCAACCGCATGTCCGATGCGATTGTCACATATTACCATACGCCGTTCGGACCGCTTCAAGCGTAATTGGCTCCCACTCGCGGTCCAGGGTGGTGTCGTCCCACGCAAAGCCCTTGGCGCGGAGAAGGTTCCGAATCTCGATGCCGATCCCAAAGTGCTGCATAATCAGCCAGTCCGGATCTCTCGATATCTCCTCGTATATCTGGAGTAAGGTCTCTTTCGGGACGTTCTTAACGACATGTTGAATAGCCCTTCTGCGCTCTTCATCACTGATGCTGAGGTACATTTTGCCTTCTGGAAGAGATGTACCTCATCGCAACCCGCACCTGCACTACAAAAGCTCCTGCTGCCGCGATTACAAGCAAGTAGAAACTTAACGGGAGGATGACCGAGTCTGCCAGATAGGGGAATGCATAGGCCCAATCCGGACTTGCGATACGTATCAGCACGGCTGCGATGAAAAAGCGGAATATCCATTCGGTTGGATAGAGGAGGTCTTTAGGGGTTACCTCTGGGTTCATAACGATTTCTATGCCACTTGAATTTAAAAGCGTGTGGCTTTTGGGCGATAAATTCCTTCGAAGGAGGCACAATCCTTAGTATTCCTATGGGCAGAGTGGATAGTAGTCGAACTCGACCGGTGCGACATTTGGGGGTAGGATTCACGTTCATAGTGAGTTGGTATCGCTTGGCACTCGTCGACCAAGTGTGATAAAGCACCAGGCACCGCCCCCAGTGCAAAGTATTAACATTCATACAGTTCGAATTGAATCTAACTCTGGTGCGGCAAAATCCAATAGAACCGCATAACTTGAAGTCAGATTATCCTTAATCCGCGGAAAAATGGCCGGACGGAAACCGAATACATAAGGGAGGAGAACCATGGCAATCAAAAAATCTGAACTCTATAGCTCGCTCTGGAGCAGTTGCGATGAGCTCCGCGGCGGCATGGATGCCTCACAGTACAAGGACTACATTCTCACGCTGCTGTTCGTGAAATACGTCTCTGACAAGTACGCGGGGGAAGAGGACGCGATCATCGAGGTGCCCGAAGGGGGAAGCTTCGCCGACATGGTGAAGCTGAAGGGGGACAAGGAGATCGGCGATAAGATCAACAAGATCATCGGCAAGCTCGCAGAGGCGAACGGTCTTAAGGGGGTCATCGACCAGGCTGATTTCAACGATGAGGCTAAGCTTGGGAGCGGGAAAGAGATGCAGGACCGCCTCTCCAAGTTGGTGGCGATCTTTGAAGGTCTGGACCTTCGGGCAAACCGCGCCGAAGGCGACGATCTGCTCGGTGATGCTTACGAGTACCTGATGCGGCATTTCGCCACCGAATCGGGTAAGAGCAAAGGGCAGTTCTACACTCCTGCCGAGGTCTCCCGGGTCATTGCCAAGGTAGTCGGTATCGGCTCCAATACGCGCCAGGATCAGACCCTCTACGACCCTGCCAGCGGATCAGGGTCTCTCCTCCTCAAGGCGAGCGACGAAGCCCCGCGGGGGATCACGATCTACGGCCAGGAGATGGATAACGCCACCTGGGCACTGTCGCGGATGAATATGATCCTCCACGGCCACCCGGGCGCGGAGATCTGGCGCGGCAATACACTTGCCGACCCGCACTTCAAGAACCCCGACGGGAGCCTGAAGAAGTTCGACTTCGCGGTCGCGAATCCTCCCTTCTCCTCCAAGGCCTGGACGAACGGCCTCGACCCGGTAAACGACGAGTTTAAACGCTTTGAGTACGGTATCCCGCCGGAGAAGAACGGCGATTATGCGTTCCTCCTCCACCTGATCACGTCGCTCAAGAGCACCGGAAAGGGTGCGATCATCCTCCCACACGGGGTGCTCTTCCGCGGTAATAAAGAGGCCGATATCCGGCGCAATCTCATCAGGCACGGGCTTATCAAGGGGATCATCGGCCTGCCCCAGAACCTCTTTTACGGGACGGGTATCCCGGCCTGTATCATTGTCGTCGATAAAGAGAACGCCTCTGCCCGGACCGGGATCTTCATGATTGACGCTTCGCGCGGGTTTGAGAAGGATGGGAACAAGAACCGGCTCCGCTCGCAGGATATCCGCAAGATCGTGGATGTCTTCAACAATCAGATCGAGGTGCCCCGCTACTCCCGTATGGTTCCTGTCTCGGAGATTGCGAGCGGTGCGAACGACTACAACCTGAACATCCCGCGCTATATCGACTCAAGCGAGCCCGAGGACCTCCACGACCTCGACGCCCACCTCAACGGCGGCATCCCTGTGCGGGACGTTGATGCCCTGCAGCCCTACTGGTCGGTCTTCCCAACGCTCCGGGATGCGTTGTTCAGATCGAACGGTCGCCCCGGGTACCTGGAACCGAAGGTCGAAGCCGCGCAGGTGAAGGCAACCATCCTTGCCCACCCGGAGTTTGTGACCTACTCTGGCCGCGTCGCCGCCGTCTTTGATGAGTGGCGGGCGGCGCACGAGCCGCGTCTCAAAGGTCTCGATGCCGGCGACAAGCCCCGGGAGATCATCCGTGCGCTCTCGGAGGATTCTTTGAAGCGGTTCGCCGACCTGCCGTTGCTGGACAAGTATGATGCGTACCAGTGCCTGATGGACTACTGGGCCGGGGTGATGCAGGACGATGTCGACCTGATCGCCGCGGAGGGGTGGGTCGAGGGGGCAAAGCCCCGCGGGATCATCGAGGACAAGGCGAAGAAGATCAAGGAGACACCGGACCTGACCATCGGCCGCCGGAAGTATAAGATGGACCTGATCCCGCCGGGTCTCATTATTAACCGCTACTTTGCCGCCGGGCAGGCGGCCATCGACGATCTCGCGGCCCGGCAGGAGACCGCCACCCGCGAGCTCGAGGAGTTCATCGAGGAGCATACCGGGGAAGAGGGCCTGCTTGAGGACGCGGTGAACGAGAAGGGCAATGTCACCAGAGCGGCGGTGAACGCCCGGTTGAGGGAGATCGGGAGAAACCCGGAGTTTGCCGAGGAGCGCGACGCTCTCACGCGGGTCGTGGCGCTGATCGAGGCAGAGGCTGGTGCGAAAAAAGCGGTGAAGGAAGCACAGGCCTCGCTCGATAAGCGGGTGCTGGCCCGGTACGCGACCCTCACCGAAGATGAGATCAAGACGCTGGTGGTGGAGGATAAGTGGTTCGCATCAATCCGGGCCGCCATCGAGGGCGAGGTGCAGCGGCTGACGCAGCGGCTTGCCGGGCGGGTGAAGGAACTCGACGAGCGGTATGCCCGCCCGCTGCCGGAGCTGGAGCGGGAGGTGGAGGGGTTCAACGAGAAAGTTGAAGAGCATTTAAAGTCAATGGGGGTAATAGGGAAATGATATCTTACGACGATGCAATACCGAATTTGAACACTGATGGGGTTCTGCCACCTTTCGACGAATCAAATCCAACATCTTTTTACCGTTCACCATATTCGGTCTTACTTCCAGATTTGGTTTTACGATTTGGAAATACGCCTCGTCGTCAGGAAATATTAAGAGGATACCTAAGATTTCGATTAGCTCTGCATGACGCAGGACTTGTCAGAGGATTCCAGTGGGTCGATGGCAGTTTTTTGGAAAATATTGAGGAAATTGAAAATCGCGAACCAAAGGATATCGACGTCGTAACATTTTATTACCTTCCAGATGGACAAACCCAAGAGAGTTTGGCTGGAAGCTCACCACGCCTCTTCAATAAAAGGTTAAACAAGGAAGATTATCACGTTGACGCGTATTACATACAACTAAACGAAACCAAGCCAGAAACGCTGGTAGGTCAATCCGCGTATTGGTATAGTGTTTGGTCTCACAGACGTAGCGGACTGTGGAAAGGTTTTCTACAGGTCGATCTTTCGACTCATGACGATCAGGTTGCCCTGACAAATCTTGATTGCGTGGCACTTGGGGGGGATCACTCATGATGATTCAGGAGAGCTGTCAATTAAAGGCAGAACGTGCTTTCATTGAGAAATTGTTACAACAGTTACCTGAAACGAGCGTCATTGAGCGGATGAGCTTGGAATCCCGGAAGATGGAAATAGAGGAGATGCTGACCTCACAACAGGCTCCCCTCCGAAAGCCCACTCCGATAAGCCTTAAATTTCGCGGAAAACCTATCGTCGGCAGTTATGGAATGTTTGCCGACTTTGGCGGTGCCGCCGTGAAAGATTTTGCCGATGCGGTCGCCGCCGTTGGAGCCAGCCAGAATGCAACACTTGGAACCCGAGGGGCGCTCCCAAATCGTGAAAATTACCAGTTATTAATGACCGGAACTGTAAAGGGATCTTTTGGGTTTGTTCTGGAAGAGTCTGCGGAAAACTACATGTTGTCGCGCGAGCCCTCTCACGTAGAATTGGCGGTCGGCAAAACACTGGCGATCCTTAAGGCATCAATCGGAACCGATGAAGAGTTGAACGATGCAATATCCGAGGCAGATCCCCGAGCACTAGATGCACTTCGCAAATTTCTTAAAACTCTTGCAGATCAGGAGGCGATTTGTGCCATAGAATCTGGGGAAGAAGCGTTTCATTTCTCTGATGTCAGTCAGATACGGAGAAGTGAGAACCGTCTAAGCCAAGAGAACATTCATGAGGAAGATAAAACAATATTCGGAAGTTTCCAGGGTGTCTTGCCCAACCGACGAACTTTTGAGTTTCGCGTTGAGGACTCCAATGAAATTATCACAGGTAAAGTAAGTGCTGCAATCGAGGATGTTAAGTCTATAAATGACCGCCTCGACCAACCCGTTGCTATCGAAGTGCATACGAAGAAGGTAGGCAATAGCCGCCGTCCGACGTATGTCCTTTTAGGTTACAAAGAAAGCGATGGTGGTGAGAAGGCCTGACTCCTATTCGACAAGCGACATCAGTACAGCTGGAACCGTCAGGGAGGAAGGATAGCACGGTTACTGTTCCACAAGGTTTTAAGCGAACTGATATCGGGGTGATTCCAGAAGACTGGGATTTAGACCAACTAGGCAATCTGACCAATCGAGTTGGTAGTGGTATTACACCCACGGGCGGCGAGAAGGTCTACACCAAAGAAGGCCGCCCGTTCATTCGCAGTCAAAACGTGGGTTGGGGGGAACTTCAACTATCCGATCTCGCTTTCATCACCGATGAGATACACAAAACATTTGCTACGAGTGAAATTGAGGAGGGAGATGTCCTTCTAAATATCACGGGTGCCTCAATTGGCCGCAGTGCCGTGGCAGATCCCCGAATTGCAGGCGGCAATGTTAATCAGCACGTCTGTGAAATCCGAACAGAACGTCAAAAACTTGAGCCAAAGTATCTGAATTACTATTTGTTATCTGTCTCGGGACAAGGTCAGATTGATAGTTTCCAGGCAGGGGGGAACCGCCAGGGGCTCAACTATAACCAGATACGTTCATTTACGATTCCCCTTCCTCGCCTTCCCGAACAACGCGCCATCGCCGCCGCCCTCTCCGATGCGGACGGGCTCATCGGGGCGCTGGATGCGCTGATCGAAAAGAAGCGGGCCATCAAGCAGGCCGCTATGCAGCAGCTCCTCACCGGGAAGAAGAGGTTGCCGGGGTTTACAGGAGAGTGGGAGACAAAGCGGCTTGGAGAAGTTGCGTCAATTCGAAATCAGAAGATTTTACCCTCGAATGTAGATCCAGATATGTTGTGCGTGGAACTTGAGCATATTGGGCAGGGCAATGGGCAGCTCTTGGCGATCTCCACAGCACAAAATTCAACGTCGTCAAAGTATCGTTTTTTTACCGGGGATGTCCTGTTTGGACGGCTCCGTTCGTACCTCCGCAAATTCTGGCACGCTGATAGGGATGGCATCTGTACAACCGAGATATGGCCTCTGGTGGTCGATGCAAGTCAGGTTGACAGTGGGTTTTTGTACACAATCGTCCAGAGTGATCGGTTCGTTGAAGCAGCGAGCATATCCTACGGGACACACATGCCACGTGCAGACTGGAGCGTGATGAAAAACTTTGAGGTTTGCTTGCCCTCACTTCCCGAACAAACCGCCATCGCCGCCGTCCTCTCCGACATGGACGCCGAGATCGCCGCCCTCGAACGCCGCCGGGAGAAGGCAGAGCAGATCAAGCAGGGCATGATGCAACAGCTCCTCACCGGGCGCATCCGATTGCCTTCAGTAGGCGAGGCGAACGATCAATGAGCGCCGAACGTCCCCCCGCAGAACTTGACATCACGCACCAGGACTTTACTGATTGTGGCTGGGAAGAGGTATTGAATAACACAGAGCGAGACGGCTATATGTCCATGTGGCAGGCCTTTCATGCCGCTGCAAAACGGGCAACAGCAGATGGGCAGCAATCCCACGCGAAGGTGCTCTGGCTGCTGGGTGACGTATGCTCGATGATGCTGTCGCCTAAAAGTATCAACGAACCATTCAAGCCCGCTATTGTAATGAGGGGGCAACGGTCAGCAATCCCCGAGGACCTGTCGGATCCTGATATAGCATTCCTTTCGGGAATAGTCAATACCATCGACGATCCATGGTTAAAAGCGCGTTTGGCAGACCTTATCTGGCTCAGAAAACGACCACGCGATATCCGTTTCGCCTTGATGGCAATCGATAGTTACCGGTCAATACCAATAGATCGCGAGACGTGGGTGTTCGACGGCCAAGAGTGCTGGGAGCGTGCCATGGGCTTGGCTCGCATGCTCAACGCAGGTTCAGGAGAACGCTTAAAGGAGATAGAAGAGGCCGTTATCAGGGCTTTCGAATCGAGCACACGTCAGGATGGGTTTCTCGTCCTCGGACTGGCAGGCCTGCTCTTTGATAATGGACTCGGTCGAGACGAACGATCAACTATCGCCCAGAAACTCGAGTCCCTGGCACGCGAATTCGATGGCGAAGGCGATCTCCACAGTGCTCGCGAATTCCTTAAAGTTTCAGCAAAATGGTTTAAGGCAGCTGGCGACAACGAAAAAATCGCTGAAATGACAGTTGCAGTCGCGGAAAGCTTTGTCAAGGAAGCTGAGGCAAGAATTGAGTCTGATAAACCGAGTCATATGGCCGCGGCGGGCTTCTACGAGGATGCTATCCAGACCTACCGCACAATCCCCCATTCTGAACGACCTGTTCATCGGGTAGATGAGCGACTCAAAGAGCTTCAATTGCGTCTCAACGAATCGGGAAAGAAGGCTCTGGATGAGATGGGTGTCATAAGTATCCCCGGGATAGATCTCAGTCAGTATATCGAAGACGCTAGGAGTTCAGTGCATGACAAGAGTACTATGGAAGCCTTGGAGGCATTCGCCAATTTACAACCGTATTCGAATGTCAAAGAACTTCGCCAACAAGTAATCAAGAAACTTCAGAAGTATCCACTTCAGGCTATCATCGCGGGGGTCATGATGGGCCGCGATGGTCGTGTCATAGCCAGACGTCCGGGCATGAGCCTCGGCGATACACCCTCCGAGGACGACGAGATCGGCATCCGTGCCGAGATGGTCCATGACCATGGAATCATGGTCGGAATGGTTGTTCAGGGCCGCATCCTACCTGCACTTGAAGTTCTACAATTAGAGCACCGCTTACGCGAATCAGATTTCTTTTATCTTGCCAGTCGTTCGCCGATTGTGCCCATAGGCCGCGAGCGTCTCTTTGGAATGGCTCTGTTTGCCGGTTACGACTATGACTTCGTGACGGCACTCCACCTCTTGATACCGCAGATCGAGAATATGGTCAGGTTCCATTTGAAATCCGCCGGTGTCAAGACCACAACCCTGGATAGTAAAGGCATTGAGACCGAGAATGGTCTGAGCACACTGATGGGCCTGCCTGAGTGTGAAACGATGTTTGGTGAGGATCTTACGTTTGAGATAAAGGCGCTGTTTTGTGATGCCTATGGACCGAACTTACGTAACGAGCTTGCACACGGCCTTCTCGATGACAGGGCCTGTCAAAGCGCTTATGCGATATACGCCTGGTGGCTTTGCCTCAAACTTGTGTTTAACATGTTCTGGAATGCCACACATAAGATCGATGGAAGTAGTGGGGAGGCAGCGGCATGAGCACCGTCGGCGAGCGTGAGCGCCTCACGCAGGAGCGGGTCGTCGCCTACTTCCGCGACACCCTCAACTATCGCTACCTGGGCGACTGGGAGTACCGCGAGGGGAACAGCAACGTCGAAGAGGAGCTGCTCGCCGCATGGCTCACGCGCCGGGGCCACAGCAAACAGATCATCGGCAAAGTGCTCTATGAACTCGGCAAAGCCAGAGCCGTCAGCGGCAGCAAGAACCTCTACGATGCCAACCGCGAGGTCTACGGGCTGCTCCGCTACGGGGTGAAGGTCCGGCCCGAGATCGGCGAACAGCACATCACCGTCTGGCTCATCGACTGGGAGAATCCCCAGAACAACAACTTCGCCATCGCCGAGGAGGTCACCATCACCGGCGAGAACAGCAAGCGGCCGGATATCGTGCTCTACGTCAACGGCATCGCTCTCGGCGTGCTCGAACTGAAACGGTCGATCGTCTCGGTATCCGAGGGCATCCGCCAGAACCTCGACAACCAGAAGAAGGTCTTCATCCGCCCCTTCTTTGCCACCGTGCAACTCGTGATGGCCGGCAACGAGACTGAAGGGCTCCGTTACGGCGTGATCGAGACGCCGGAGAAGTACTACCTGCGCTGGAAAGAGGCGGATGCCCCTCCCGCCGCCGGCGAAAACCCGCTCCTCACCGAACTCTCCCAGCTCTGCCGGAAAGAACGCCTGCTTGAGATCGTCCACGACTTCATCGTCTTCGATGCAGGGACCAAGAAGACCTGCCGCCACAACCAGTACTTCGGGGTCAAGGCGGCACAGGAACGCGTAAAGCGGCGCGAGGGCGGGATCATCTGGCACACGCAGGGCAGCGGGAAGAGCCTGATCATGGTCTGGCTCGCCAAGTGGATCCGCGAACACGTGCCGGGCGCCCGCGTCCTGCTCGTCACCGACCGTACCGAACTTGACGACCAGATCGAGAAGGTCTTTTTAGGTGTCTCCGAGGATATCTACCGCACCCGGAGCGGCGTCGACCTCGTCCGCGTCCTCAACAGCGACACCGAGTGGCTAGTCTGCTCGCTGATCCACAAGTTCGGCCGTGGCGACGACCTCAGCGATACCGATCTCCAGACGTACATCGAAGAGATCAAACGCAACCTGCCCAGAGGATTCTCCCCCAAAGGCGAGTTCTTCGTCTTCGTCGACGAATGCCACCGCACCCAGTCCGGCAAACTGCACCAGGCGATGAAGGCGCTCCTCCCCGGGGCGATGCTGATTGGATTTACTGGCACCCCGCTGCTGAAACAGGACAAGCAGAAGAGCATCGAGGTCTTTGGCCCCTACATCCACACCTACAAATACGACGAGGCCGTGCGTGATGGCGTCGTCCTGGACCTCCAGTACGAGGCCCGCGACATCGACCAGAGCATCACCTCGCAGGAGAAGATCGACCAGTGGTTTGAGATTAAGACCCGGGGTCTGACCGACGCCGCGAGAGCTCAGCTCAAGAAGCGCTGGGGAACCATGCAGAAAGTGCTCAGCGCACAGGACCGCCTGGAGAAGATCGTTGCCGACATCCTGCTCGATATGGAACTGCGCGACCGGCTCAGAAGCGGCCGCGGAAACGCGCTCCTCGTCACCAGCAGCATCTACTCGGCCTGCCGGTTCTTTGAGATGTTTCAAAAGACCGACCTGGCAGGCAGATGTGCGATCATCACCTCCTACGCGCCGTCGCCTTCAGATATCAAGGGCGAAGAGACCGGCGAGGGGCTGACCGAGAGGCTGCGGCAATACGACATCTACCGCAAGATGCTCGCCGCTCACTTCGACGAACCGGAGGACACGGCGATGTCCAAGGTCGAGCTGTTCGAGAAGGAGGTGAAGAAGCGATTCATCAACGAGCCCGGACAGATGAAACTCCTGATCGTCGTCGACAAACTCCTGACCGGCTTTGACGCACCGCCCGCGACCTACCTCTACATCGACAAACAGATGCGCGACCACGGCCTCTTCCAGGCGATCTGCCGCGTGAATCGCCTTGATGGCGAGGACAAGGAGTACGGCTACATCATCGATTACAAAGACCTGTTCCGATCGCTTGAGAAGTCAATCAAGGATTACACCGGCGAAGCCTTCAGCGGCTTTGACAAAGAGGATGTCTCCGGACTGCTAAAAGACCGCTTGGAGAAAGGGCGCGAGCGACTTGACAACGCCCTTGAGGCAATCAGAGCGTTGTGCGAGCCGGTCGAACCTCCACGGGACACCCTTGCGTACCTGCACTTCTTCTGTGCGGCCGATACCGCAGATCCCGAGGCGCTTAAGGAGAACGAACGCAGGCGTGTCGCGCTCTACAAACTGATCGCCGCACTCCTCCGGGCGTATGCCGGCCTGGCGAACGAGATGCTTGAGGCCGGATACTCCGATGCCAAGGCCGCTGAGATCAGGGCCGAGGTCACCCACTATGACAACGTCCGTAAAGAGGTTATGCGGGCAAGCGGCGACTACATCGACCTGAAACTCTACGAACCGGCCATGCGGCACCTCCTCGACACCTACATCAGGGCTGAAGAGAGCGTGAAGATATCGGCATTCGATGATATGCCGCTGGTCCAACTCCTCCTCGAACGTGGTGCCGATGCTGTAGAGACGCTCCCGCCGGGCATACGAGACAATCACGAAGCAGTTGCCGAAACCATCGAGAATAACGTCCGCAAGTTGATCATCGATGAAACACCGATCAACCCGAAGTACTATGAAAAGATGTCCGAACTGCTGGATGCGCTGATCAAAGAACGCCGGGCACAGGCACTCGGGTACCAAGAATACCTGAAAAAGATCGTCGAACTGACAAAGCGGATGAAGCGCCCCGGTGACGGCGGACGGTATCCGAAGGCCCTGGACACCCCTGCAAAGCAGGCTCTCTACGACAACCTCGGCGAGGATGAAGCAATCGCGCTCGCGGTTCACGAGGCGGTAACCTCAACCAAACAGGACGGCTGGACACACAATCCCATCAAAACGAAGATGGTCCGTATTGCCATCAAGCAGGTCATCCCGGATGAGGATAAACTCGACAGAACCCTCGAACTTGTCAAGAACCAGCAGGAGTATGCCTGAATGCACCGGATCTCCGTGAGTGGAGTAGAGGTCGATGTGGCCCGGAAAGACATCAAGAATCTGCATCTCGGGGTGTACCCTCCTGAAGGCCGGGTCCGGGTAGCAACGCCGTTACGCGTGGACGATGAAGCGGTGCGGCTGGCGGTGATCACAAAATTGCCGTGGATCAAACGGCAGCAGACCCGATTCAGAACCCAGGAACGCCAGAGCCCGCGAGACTACACCTACCGCGAGACGCACTACTACCTCGGCAAACGCTACCTGCTGAACGTTATCGAGCATACAGGCCCGTCGCGGGTTGAGGTGCGCAATAAGGCAAGGATTGACCTGTATGTTCCGGCGGGAAGCGATGCCTACAGACGCGAACAGGTCATGCTCAAGTGGTATCGAAAGGAGCTCAAGGCCCTGATCCCGCCTCTGTTCACGAAGTGGCAGGAGACGCTCGGGGTAACGGTGGACGACTGGGGGGTTAAAAAGATGAAGACCAAGTGGGGCAGTTGTAACATCGAGGCCCGGCGAATCTGGCTGAATCTGGAACTCGCGAAGAAACCGGTTCAGTGCCTGGAATACGTTATCGTCCACGAGATGGTCCATTTCCTAGAGCGAAATCACACCGACCGGTTCAGGGAACTGATGGATCAATTCATGCCACAGTGGCGACACTATCGGGATGTGTTAAACCAGGCACCACTATGCCACGAGACCTGGCGTTACTGAAACAACACCTGAGAAGCCGAGTGAGTTTGTCGGCGAGGAGAAACCCATGGATGGGGGACCCTCAACCGGCAGACCACACTCCCTCCGGTCGTGGCGTCTGCCTGGTCTTCTCCTCCTGTTCGGGATCTTTGATGACCATGCCCGGCTCGGACCTCGCCGGTCATCGTCTGCCGGGAAGTGCTCGTCGCGCCGTGCTCCGCACCGCGCTCCTCGCACAGAGGGGTGGCCTTGCACCACCCCTCAACCGACCCCCACCGCCCGGCGCTTCGCGCCTCCTCCCGCCCCCTCAGGGGGCGGGCAGTGCAGGGCGATAGGCCCGGCCAGAGGGATAGGCGAGTATCCCTCTGGCCTGTTGCAAGGAACGAGTGAGAGGCAACTATAGAGGCGGTGGTCCCGAAGGGCCACTGCCTCCCGCGCGGAGCACGGTGCCGCAGGCACGGTGCGGAGCGCGTACTCCTGCAGGCGGCGGCTGGCGAGACACGAGCCGGTCGCGGCCGTCAAAAGAACCCGGGCAGGAAGAAGAGATCAGGCAGACGCCACGAACGGAGGACGGTGAGGGGAGCACAGAGTGAAGCGCCGGAGGTGCGACCCTCGCCGACCGAAGGGAGTGCGGTCTGCCGGTTGAGGGTCCGCCCCGAGGTCGACCACCCCAGAAGAAAGCCACCGCCCTGCATCACCAGAACCACGCAGTTCTACAGTTGGCAGTCACCCCGCTCAGCTCATACACATATCTGCACCACCTTCTCCGGCTCGTACCGCAGGACGACCTCGCTCGTCCTCCCACCGGCCTGCACCCGGATCAGGTCGACCAGCCGCAGGGCGTCGAGTTTCCTGAGCCGTTTGAAGAAGGCCGTGTAACTGACCTTCGGCTTGCCGCTCGCTTCCGTATAGATCTCACCGGAAACCAGCGGCTCGGTCTGTTCCTTCGACAACTCCGCGATCTTCCGGAGCAGCAGTCGCTCGTCTGCCGAAAGAGCACGAACAGTACAGGCGAGATGAACGTGCTTTGCCTGCTCATAGGCGACTGCGATATCCTCCTCGATGACCTCGGTGCGTGCGGCGCACTCGGCATTCAGCACTGCTCGCTTCACCAGGTCCAGCCCCACCCGCACATCACCTGACTCCATCGTCTGCTCGACAATGTGATCTAGTATCGCTGCCGGGAATACACCCGGATAGAGTCCAACGCGGATCCGCTCCCGGAGAATCCCCTGGATCTCCTCGGCATCGTAGGGCGGGAAGTAGATATCCGACGGACGGAACGGGGAGGTGACCCACTTACTCAGGTCGCTGGCGAGATCAAGATCCATGTCACTGACCGTCGCAAAGACCGCGGCCCGGGCACCGGGATAGTCCTGGTGCAGTCGAAGCAGGGAGTTGACGACATCGCCCAGCGTGTTGTTGTAATGGAGCAGGTTCGCATCATCCAGACAGACGATCAGGCTCTTCCCCTGTCGTTGCAGAGCGCCGCCGATCGCATCCATCACCGACTTGATGGAGATCCCGGTCCGCGCTGGGGCATGCCCGAAGACCGTTGCATAGATCCGGGAGAAGACCATGTACTTCGTCCGGTCGTTCTGGCAGTTTACGTAGACAGGCACGACCTTCTTTGTGGTCTGTTCGAGTTCGGCAAAGATCCGAAGCACACTGGTCGTCTTCCCTGTCCCCGGCAGCCCCCTGCAGATGGCATTCAGTGCTCGTCCACCCTCGAGTGCAGGGCGGATCTGGTAGGCAAGGTCATCGAGTTGGCTTTCGCGGTAGTTGAAGAGTTCAGGGACGTAGTCGATCTCGAAGACATCGATGTTCCGGAAGAGCGTCTGGTCAGCCATAAGAAGTCGTTTTATCATACAAGGATCGTCGGGAGGCGGTTATTTAAGCGGAGACCGCGCGCATGGTGAAAGTGAAAATGGCATCATATCAGGAGACCTCTGCGCTCATACCGCCTTCGCTGCATCTAGCAGGGGGACTATACGCGAGAGTTGACCGTGGCTGATCATCCGCCGAGCACCCTCACGATCACCGCCACCACCCCGCCGACGACCCCGCCGGCCCCGGCGCTCACCGTCGAGAGCCGCCGTTCCTCTCCCACTTTCTCCGCCCGCCAGCCCTCCAGCGCCCGAAGCCGTGCCTCAAACGCCTCGTCCTGCGCCTCCATCCGCGCGAGCGCCCGACAGATCCACTTCACGTCCCGGTTCGTCTCGTAGACGAGCTCCCTGGTGGTCTTTTCCCCAGTCATTCTGATAACCCTCCCGGATGGGAATAGGATGGGGGACTCAAAAAACCTGACCGTAAGGATTATATCAAGAATCCGGGGCAAATCCACGCACTTCGATAAAGTCAGGTTGATATTACCTTGAAGCATATCATATGATTGTCTGTCATATTCCCGGGAGCATGCAGGCAGGAAGTACCACTCATGGCAGACTTCGTGCAGAAGACCGTGAACAAGACGGCGGTCCGGGATCTGACGACCCCGATCGCCAGCGTAACGGCGTTTGACAACCTCATCCAGACCGTCATCGACGACAACCCGTTCGGGTGCGTCGACTACACCGGCCGGGACGGGCAGCTCGTGGACCGGGTCGTCCGGAACCGCGAGCACTACACCGCGAAGGTGTTCTTCGAGGACGCGAACGGCAAAAAGGTCGGGAACGTCTCGCTCCAGTCCCCGACGATCGCCGCGTTCGAGGCGAACGCCGCGGCGGTGCTGGAGAACGCGGCCCTTGCGGCCGCGATGGGCGGCGAAGCCTACCGCGACCCCGCCCGCGAGACCTACTACGCTCAGCTCAAGTGCCACGACCCTTCGGGTGACGACTACTACGTCACCTTCACCCGGAAGACTGTCCGGATCTCGTCCTACCAGGACGATGCTATCCGGAACAAGATCGAGGCCTGGGCCGACGCCGCCCCCGCGCTGGGGTGAAGAGGGAGGTTTTTTACCTCTCTTTCCTTCCGGAGTAAAAATCCATTTTGTCGAGATTCCTTCCAACTTTATCGGCTGTTATGGGTCGCAAACGTCGCCGTCCAGAAGGTCCGAAAACTTCCGGCACCGCACTGCCGGCACGAAGAGCACGGATGTCACCTACGACCGGTTTATCATCACCGGCGGTGCCGGCACCGACTATGCGGGCGAGGCCGGGGTCTTCCGGTTCGACATGGTCTATGGGCTGAACCAGACGATGACGGAAGATGTCTCGAGCCACTACTCGGTGTATGCGGTCTTCTGGACGGGACACGACGGGGATTGCATAATACTACTTTTTTCGATGGTATCACGGGCATGCAGGTTCTTTTTGTAAGATGCTCACCGCCTCTATATTGGGGATGAGTGTTGACCGTTGGGCTGCCATTTATAAAGTCTGGTTAAAGCGGGAAGTTGGGACCCCCGGCATGAGGCAGAAGAGGAAGAGTAATATATTATTATTCCAACCTATAGGGGCAATCAGATTTTCAAATAGAAGTACTTTAAATCAAAAACATTATCTAATGCGTTGAGAATACTGTTTCATATCCCAAGGTGCAGGATGGACATAGATAAAATACCTCCGGACGTTTTTGTCAAATCTGTCATGTTTGCTGCACATAGGAAATACGGAAAGGGAAGAGTAAAAATCAAGCGCGTAAAATCTATGAAAATGGTGATTAAGGCTGCAGAAAGGTGCGGTTACAATCATATCTCTCATGGCTTCTACATGTTTGGAGATTACTCGTTCAGGGTCTACACGATTTTTGATGAGATCTTTGATGGTCCTTCTTTACATGGAATGAGAAAAGATCGTAGTATCAACATGGAATTAGTATCTATATTTGACACATTCCTTGATGATATGCGGCATCTCCTTACAGGGCGATTTAGTAAGTTCATAGATTGGGCTCATACCCAAGAGGTTCCACAAGAATATTTAGACTTTTATCTCTATAGCGATCTGCTAAGAAAAAATATTGAAACTCTACCAAGTGTAAAAAAGAAGGATGTTGCCTCATATTATGATGTAATATCAGACAACATTTCAAACCTAGACGCGTGCTTGAATCACATTCCAAAAGAAAGACTATCACTATATTTCAGATTTACAGATCTTCTCGAAGGCGTCTTGATCGCTTGCAAACACCGGAATTTTAATTACTATGCATATAAGGCGGTAATGAAAGACCTTGCTGAATTATATAGATATGATATTGCTTCACTTTTGTATCCATATTTGGAGACCTTGAAGGGCGGGGATACAGAATTTGAAACGAGAGAATACAACGAGCGGATAGAGGAGAGGATGAACACAGTTCCTGACAAGTTAACTCGCTTAAAAACTCAAATTACACGAGAAGGCTTTAAACCGACAATCGAGGAGCTTGACGCTGAAATATCTTCGGACCTGAAGGATCTGGATGGAGCTGGAAAAAAACAAATTCTTTCCATACTGGGGCACAGTTGATTAAACGAGATTCCGAACGTATTCAATAGTTAAAGCAGTTGTGCATGAAAGACATGCATTTACTTCGTTTTGGATTTCATCTCGGTTCTCATAGATATCTGTCTTATCTGTTGTAACGAAATGTGGTTCTACCAAACCTGCTGTTTCATTCTCCCAGATGTGTGCATTTGCTAAATAAATTGCATCATGGTTCTTCTTCTCGGGTTTTTTATTGTATTTTAGCAGTACTGCGTGGATTTTACCAAAAATCTCAGGATATTTGCTGTGGTTGGGATATGCCACATCATCTATTATGCCATAGAATTCTTCAGCTCGATTGATAATTCTCCGAATAACCCGTCTAACTGAGGCAGTCCTTTTGTCAGTTAAACCGTCTATTTCTTTCTTCAAGATATTCTTGGTAGAATAATACTTATTTTTACTAACGGGATGCTTTCTTCTAAACGCTAAACACTCAGCATGGAACTCCTCATCGTCAATCCAAGCATATCCAAATACAACGCCAGTATCAACAAATATATCCAATTTATCCCCTCAGTTAAAGGTTTGCGGGTTAGAGAAAACCCACTATGAGTATCTCCTTGAGAACTATTGCTCCAAGAGCAATTACTATAACTGCCTTCACGGCATCGACAACGAAATCAAACACTCTCTTCACTCCGAAAGCGTTAATATTCATTCCAAAAACCTTAGCAATCGCTAAATAGAAAGAATGACAAGAATATTTTGGCAATAAGATGTCATTCTTTATTTAGCTAGGGTGCTCATACACCCAATCCGCTAAATCTTAAAGGACGATTCTTTAAAGCAACACCCCTTACGCGTAAGAATTTCTCGTCATGATATAAATAGCCATAGCTATCAAAAACCCTTTAAAACTGATAGTATCATTATTATTCGTTAAAGAAAGCTTTTCTCCTATTCAGATCTGGTTGAACTGAGGTTAGACATCGATCTTCAATACCACCAGTGCCGCATATCCACCTGTATATCATACAGCCTCCTATCTTCCATCGGGCATGACATAAAGCAGTTCTTCACCTGTCCCGGGTCGAGATCCCCGGTCTCGATGCTGCCGCTCCTCACGACCCGGTCGCTCTCCGGGTCGAGTAGCGATATCCGGAACTGATCCCGGATCGGGATCGTGTCCTCGCTCAGCGGGGTGACAACCGTCACATCCACATACCGGCCGGTCCTCCCCGATGTATCCACCCAGCGGCTCGATGGATGCGTTCAGGTTCACTGACCGGGGACTGGGCATGTACGCCAAGGAGATGACGAGTGGCCCAATCACCATGAACATGCCCGGCGAGGTGATGTGAGCGGCGGGCAGAGAGCAGCCGTCACGCTGCGAGGCCTTGCCGAGTGAGGGAGAACTGCCCAAAAAAGAAGAAATCTCCTCCCCACCCCCGGTGAGGAAGTCCGCCGCTTTTTGCGCATCCGCGGCCGCCCGGATCACGTCGGCCGCCGACCCGTCGCGGATATGCCGGAGCCACCCAGCGATGTAGGCCGCCTGGTTCTCGGCCACCGGCACATCGGTGCCGGTCATCGCGCAAAGGAATGCGGCGCCCATCTCGGCGGTCAACTCCTCCCGGCTGTACCGCTCGCTGCCGAACCGGATCGGCTCGGTGATCCCCGGCCGGGCGAGGCGGGAGGCGTGCCCGGTCCAGTGGGTCAACTCGTGGAAAAAGGCCGCGTAGTAGGCCTCCGCAGAGGCAAACCGGTCCGGTGCCGGCATGGCGATCTGGTCGCTCCCCGGGTAGTAAGCCGGCTCGCCCGGGCCGACCCGGGGCCGGTTGCGGGCGATGAGGTCTTCGCAGGTGGCGATCGGCTGGACCTCACCTGCCGGCTCGACCTCGATCCCCTCGCACTGCGAGAGGTTGAAGACCTTGTAGTACCGGACCAGCGGCCGGTCGCGCTGCATGATCACCGCGACCTCGTCACCGTTCTCGCTCACCGTCCGCCGGACCTCGTCGAACGACCAGAAGACCACAATCCCGGATGCCTTCTCGCCCTTCCGAACGTAGCCGCCGAGGTGCTTGATCTGGTTGTAGGTGCCCCACCAGATGTGGCCGGCGAGCAGGATCCGGTTGATCCCGCGGTAGGGCCGGCCAGTGGCGATATTCATCGGGCAGAGGCTCTGCCAGGTCTGCCGCCAGGGGACGGTCCCGGCAGCAAGGGAGGAGATGATCCGGTCCCGGATCACCTCGTAGACCGACGCCATGCTTCAGACCTCCCACTCGTAGCCGCACGCCGGGCAGACGTAGGCATCGATCACCGTGTAGGAGCAGGGCGCTCCCCAGAAGGTTTCCCGCTCCCGGTGCGCCTGGCAGTCCTCTTCCACGACGACGGCGCCGCACCTGTCGCAGGTGGTCGCTGTCATTCGTCTCCCCTCCGACGGGGGACCAGCACTGCCCGCGGGCCGATCTCGTAGGACGACACGAGGACGGCGAAGTCCGGGACGCCCTGCTCTTCCTGCTCATCGTCGTCATGCCAGAAAATGGGAAGGGTGAGAGACAGCATCAGAAGAACCTCCCGTTGCCGTAACGCTCATCCTCTTCCGCGGCCTGCTGCGCGCAGAACGCGAGACCGTACTCCGTGACGAGATCCCGGTAGTGCTCCCGGATCCGCTCGGCCTTCTGCCAGCACTCTTCAGCAGCCAGTTTTGAGAGCCGGTCGCGGAATCCGTCGAGTTCTGCAGCCTGCTCGTCGTACTCCGCCATCTTCAGCAGGTCGCGGTACGGGATCGCGTCGTTGAAGGAAAGGGGGCGCCCGGAAGGGTTAAGGGGCTGCCCGCCGATCACTTCTGTGCAGGGGCTCTTGGTGGCTGTTGCGTCTGTCCAGGACATTTACGCCACCTCGAACACTGCCGCTTTTCGAATGTTCCCGCTGACGACCTGCAGGAGTTGCGACTTGATCACCGTGCAGAGCGCTCCATCGGTCAGGTGCAGGTTCACCGCTTTTCCTGTCGCGCTCGGCATCGCGTAGCCGTGCCGCTGGCCGTCCTCGCCGACCAGGCAGTTGTTGTCGAAGTGGAACGATCCGACCGTGTCGATCTCCACCCGGAGCCGGCCGTCATCCAGGGCCAGCCTCCCGATTTTCTTGAACGTCATCTCTTAATTCCTCCAGTGAGCGCTTCTCCGCTCACTATTATAGTATAGGATGGCTGAGTATTTAAATGTTTATACATTGTTTATACAATGTATATTAATGGTTAAACTTTAATGATACATAGGACCACATAATGAGTATGGAGAAAGTAGACGTCACCGTCAGCGGATACGAAGTGCGGGAGAAGACCGTTACCAAAACTGGCAACAGCGGTCATGTTATGGTACCGGTCTCGTGGGTCGGCAAGCGGGTGAAGATCGTCCTGCTCGACCCGGTCGAGGAAGAGTAGGATCTGACTAGGTTCCCACGATGGGCGAGTATCCTTGCTCGCTTGTGCTCGCTTCGGAACATCGTCCTGCTCTTTTTCGGTGTGTGGGACCGCGGACGCCCTCACTTGCTCGGCGTGGCCTCGCGGCGCGACGGCTGTCTCCACATTTGCTCCACAACGGAGGAGATCGCCCACTCCCCAGGAACAGGCCAGAGGGATACTCGCCTATCCCTCTGGCCGGGCCTATCGCCCTGCACTGCCCGCCCCCTGAGGGGGCGGGAGGAGGCGCGAAGCGCCGGGCGGTGGGGGTCGGTTGAGGGGTGGTGCAAGGCCACCCCTCTGTGCGAGGAGCGCGGTGCGGAGCACGGCGCGACGAGCACTTCCCGGCAGACGATGACCGGCGAGGTGCGAGCCGGGCATGGTCGTCAGAGGTCCCGGATAGGAAGAAAAATCAGGCAGACGCCACGACCGGAGGGAGTGTGGTCTGCCGGTGGAGGGGCTCCCGCAAGCCGTCATGATTGAGGGGTCGCAGGCTGGTGGGCGGCTTGGATAGTAGAAAGGAGAAAAAAAATAGATAGGCTACAATTCACTCAAGCACACAAATTGCCTGCAGGAAACCATCACACCAATTCTCATACGCCGTGCAAACATCCTCCCGGGTTACTGTTCTCCGGCCATCCTGTTCAGCGATCGTCACTGCCCGCCGAAGCAGGGAGAGACCCATACGGATGTTACCACATTCTATTGTCCGCTTCACTACCAGGGCGAATACCTCATCCGACATGACGCCAGGGGAGAGCCCCCGTTGCACCCTGTCCCGGAGGACCCCGCGGATCTCGTCGGCACGGAAAGGCGGGAACATGTTCTCAGTCGGGTGGAAGATCGAAAAGGTGGAGACCTCCGGAGTGCTGCAGAGATTGGAATAGGGGCTATTGACGATAGCAACCACGCCGACCTTGACCCCCGGCCAGGTTTCGTGCATGCGTAGCAGTACGTGCAGCACATGGTTGATCACACTCCTGCTGATATGGTCGATGTCGTCGAGGCAGACGACGAGCGCGGCCCTGCGCTCAAGTAAATAATCCGCTATGGTTCCAATGACATCCGACTCATCCATTTCTTCTGCCGGCGGTCGACCGGTCAGGTTCAAGGAGATCCGCGAGAGGATAGAATATCTTGTCCGGTCAACCCGGCAGTCAACATAGACCGGGACGAAATGCGAGGCCAGCGCCTCGATCTCGGAGAAGATCGCCCGCACGCATGTGGTCTTCCCGGCCCCTGATGGGCCTCTGCAGATGACGTTTCTTGGTGTTAAGTCGGCCATGCCCCGGCGTAGTTCGAAGGTCAGTTCCTCTGCCTGTACCATGCGATACGGATGGGGATCGGGAATATAGTCGGTGGCAAAGACACTTGCATCCTGAAAGAGTGTTGGTGCCCCGTGTGGCAGGTCTTGCTCCATGCGATCAGCGTCGGGTTATGATGGTGAAATACCTTGAGTGCGCGAGGTGAAGGTGTGCGGGAATTGGGGGCACGAAGGTGGGTATGGGTAGTGCTCCAGTTTACAACTGAAAATTAATTTCAGAGAATCGGACTACATTACATTGAGCAATGCCCTGCGTTACCAAAAGTTCGCGCCGGGAGAGTGTTTCCATTACCAGTTTGTCCTTAGGGCACTACTGAGCATTATTATCAGCTTTTGGGTAAGGGGCAATGCCCTTTGAATTTTGACTTCAGGGTTCAAAAATGCGAGTGGCAGGATTCGAACCTGCGAACTCCTACGAGAATCGATCTTGAGTCGATCACCTTTGGCCGCTCGGTAACACTCGCACTTAGTATTGGTTGACTCAACTATGTCTTACGCCATAATTCTTATATGTTCTTGAGTCGACCGCCGTTGACCGCTTGGCTACCCTCGCGCCTGTACTTCTTGAA
>ENA-UOOM01000836-UOOM01000836.1-fermentation-metagenome-genome-assembly--contig:-NODE-836-length-32674-cov-18.537233_pt1 | contig 32674 bp, 33 predicted proteins | sample MGYA00245781_ERZ724031 | MGnify/ENA primary metagenome ERZ724031 (study PRJEB28704, sample SAMN03018317) | fermentation metagenome | biome: anthropogenic terrestrial biome; feature: soil; material... | reverse complement strand
GACAAAAATGCCTTAAACCTCTTATCGTGATTTCCGGCAAGCCAATAAACAGAGAACCCTCCGTAGCTTGCTCCGGTACATCCCAATCGGTTTTCATCAACGAAAGGCTCTTTTGCTACTGCGTCAATTGCTGAAAGATAATCTTTCATATTTTGTCCTCCGTAATCACCACTGATTTGCTCGTTCCATTCCTGTCCGAAGCCAGGCAAACCGCGTCTGTTGGGTGCAACTACGATATATCCGTTGGCAGCCATCATTTGCAAATTCCATCTGTAAGACCAAAACTGGCTCACTGTGCTTTGAGGTCCGCCCTGGCAATACAACAACGCGGGATACGTCTTTGTGGAATCGAAATCAGGAGGATAAACTACCCAGGTAAGCATCTGTTTTCCATCGGTAGTTTCAATCCAGCGCTCTTCAGTTTCACCCATTGTCAGTTGCTCGAGAATGTGTTTATTTTCGAACGAAATTTCTGTGGCTTGTCCGTTAGTCAGATCAACTGAGTAGATTTCATCTGGTTGAGACATAGAATGACGTTTTGCGATAAGTTTTCCATTTCCAAGAGCTACGGACGCATAATCGTGCTTACCTTTGGTGATTGCCGATATTTGCTTCGATTCGATATCGGCAGAGAACAAATGAGTTTTGGCCTCAACACAAGCCACTAAATAGATGGTTTTATTATCGGTGTTCCAGATAAAAGCATCCGTATTATAGTCGAAATTCTCAGTCACGTACGTCTTATTTCCGCTTGCCAGATCCATTACGAACAATCGGTTCTTATCGGCTTCGTAACCATCTCGTTCCATACTTTGCCAGGCAAGTTTTGAGCCATCGGGTGAAAACTGCGGATTCACATCGTAACCCATCATTCCTTCGGTCATATTCGTAGTTTTTCCGCTTTCTACATCATAAAAAAAGATATCGGAATTGGTGGAAACTGCGTACTCTTTTCCTGTTTTTTTACGAGACGTATAAGCAATGGTTTTTCCGTCAGGACTCCACGCCAGTTGTTCTATTCCACCAAAGGGCAACATGGGTGCTTCATATGGTTCATCCTGAAGCAAATCGATGATATTTGACAATTTATCCTCACTAAAATCACCAACAAACGTATGAGGAACTTCTTCTACCCAGTGGTCCCAATGTTTATACATCAGGTTATCTACAATTCTACCCGATGCTTCAGGTAAATCCGAATATTTATCTTTTGTAGTCTCCCCTATCTTAACATTCTTAATAAACAGAATTTTTTTATTGTCGGGTGAGAAAATAAAACCATTAATGTCTTCTTTTTCATCGGTTATTTTTTTCATTCCTGTTCCATCAGGATTCATCATCCATATTTGAGATGTTCCGCTTTCATTACTCAAAAACGCTATCTTTTTCCCTTTCGAAATCCACTGCGGGTTTCCTTCCCGGGCGTTGGTAACTGTTAATTGTTTTTTCTCACTTCCATCGACATTCATTACAAAGAGTTCGGAATTGGTCTTGTTTTGTTTAATATCAACGTATGTAACCTGATATAGTATTTTTGACTTATCAGGTGATACTTTTACAGTTCCAATGCGTCCGAAACTGTGTAGTACCTCAGGAGTCATGATTCCGTTCTCTACCTTTATATTCGATTTTCCGATAGCTTCACCCAAGTTTTTTGAGTCAGTATCCGACTTTTGTTCACTGTTACATGAAAGCAACAATCCAGTCATTGCAATTGCCATAAAAAATGATTTAATTTTCATAAAACATCTATTTAATATTGATTCAGGTATATAATTATGATATACTTTCAACAATTTGGCCGTCCATCATATGGATGGTACGATCCGTTATTGATGCTAATTGTTCATCGTGTGTCACAATGATAAAAGTTTGGTTTAATTTGTCGCGAAGCTCAAAGAATAATGAATGAAGTTCTGCTTTATTATCTGTATCAAGACTTCCGGATGGTTCATCAGCAAACACAACTATCGGGTTGTTTATAAGTGCACGAGCAACAGCTACACGCTGCTTTTCTCCTCCCGACAACTCTGCCGGTTTATGTTCCATTCGCTCCTTCAATCCCATCATACCCAGAAGATCTTTCGCTCGTTTTTCAGCGGTGCTGTGCTTGGCATTACCTATCAAGGCTGGGATCATAACATTTTCCAAAGCTGTAAATTCGGGTAAAAGTTGATGAAACTGAAATACAAATCCAATATTTTTATTTCGAAAGTCCGATAATTTTTTTTCGCTGAGTTTGCTTAGATCGTTATTACCAATAAAAACTTTGCCTGAATTTGCCTTTTCAAGCGTTCCCATAATCATTAATAATGTGGTTTTTCCAGCTCCACTGGGACCTACAATCGATACAATTTCGCCTCTATTCACCTCCAGATCAATTCCCTTCAGTACTTGAAGATCTCCAAAACTCTTGTGTATATTTTCTACTTTTATCATTCTTTATTCCAAAGAAGTTTATAACATGCGAAGTTAACAAAAAACGTAAAAATATAAACTAATATTGATAAAAATGGTTGTAAAGGAATAATAAACATACTGTTTCAGCGAAATTATGAAAAAATTATTCGATTTCAGGGAAGAATATAAAAAAGGAGAGTTAAATGAATCTGACTTAAAAATCAATCCGATGGAGCAATTTCAACAATGGCTACAGACAGCTATTGACTCCGACTTATCTGAACCCAACGCCATGACACTAGCCACGAGTACCACAGGCGGAAGACCTTCTGCAAGAGTAGTTTTGCTAAAGGAAATAAACGAAAATGGTTTTGTATTCTTCACAAATTACCTCAGCAGGAAAGGCAGGGAGATGCTCGATAATCCTTTTGCTGCCCTTGTTTTCGACTGGCATCCAATAGAACGTCAGGTAAGAGTGGAGGGACGAATTGAAAAACTATCCATTGAAGATTCCGATACCTATTTCAACGAGCGTCCGCGCGAAGCACAAATAGGTGCCTGGGCATCGCCTCAAAGTAAAATCTTAAAAAACAGGGAAGAACTGGACGATCTGCAACATTCTTTCGAAGAAAAATTTAATAGCGACAAAGTGCCACGCCCCTCGCACTGGGGAGGTTTTATAGTGATTCCAACCACCATCGAATTCTGGCAAGGACGTATCAGCCGATTACATGATCGCCTTGTTTATCATAAAACAGAAGAAGGATGGACGTTGCACAGACTGGCACCTTAAGGCAATTTTACCACGTCTTTAAACTTTTCGGAACAAATCATAAATTTCTATAATTGAAAACAGCTGCCTCGTGCAAAACACTGAGACAGCTGTTTCTTTTATTTAAAACCAATAGATCATTCTCACATCGCACAAAATTCAATTCATTTCCCGATACTCATTTGGAGTAATTCCGGTTCTTTGTTTAAACAATCGGCTGAAATGTTGCGGGTATTTAAAACCCAGCTCATACGCTATTTCGCTGATTGTTTTATTCGCGTCATACATCCGCTCTTTGGCCACTTCGATTACTTTGGACTGGATGTAATCTTGGGCTGAAACACCGGTCTCACTTTTAATTAAATCTCCGAAATAATTGGCAGACAAGTTAAGTTCTTCCGCACACCACGCAACCGAAGGCAAACCTATATTTTGTGGTTTGTCCGAAGAAAAATATCGATTCAATATGCTTTCAAAACGTTCTAAAATTCCTTTATTGCTGTTATCTCTTGTAATAAACTGACGATCGTAAAATCGTGTACAATAATTAAGAAAAAGCTCGATATTGGATACAATTAACTGCTTACTGTGTTTGTCAATAGCGTGTTGCAATTCGTATTCAATCTTCGAGAAACAGTCTAAAATAATTTTTCTTTCCTGCTCAGACAAATGCAAAGCTTCATTTACGGCATACGAGAAAAAATGATAATCATGCATGTTCTTGCCCAACGTTGTGCCAGAAATAAAATCGGGATGAAATACCAGAGCAATACCCTGTGGTTGATAATAATCTTCGCCATACTGACCGATAACCTGCCCGGGAGCAAGAAAAATCAGTGTTCCTTCATCATAATCGTAGTTACTCAATCCATACCGTAAATCACCACACACTATTTTTTTAAAAAAGACCGTATAAAAAGAATAGCGTAAGCGCCTGAGTTGTCTCGGTGAAGCATTGTCGAGATGAACCACACTGACCAACGGATGCAATGTTTCCTGATTATTGAAATCATTGTATTCCTTTATGCTGTTGAAATTGATAATTGTATCCATATTTATTTGATTTATACCGCAAATGTAGCAAATTATATCTTTCTCACACAGCCGACAATTTAAAAACAGTGATTTTGGTTAGCAATCGGTAATTTGTATAAGAAAATGTTGGTTTTTACTCCCTATATTTGCAACGTGGAATTTATAAACTAAAATATAATCAGTATGATACGAATGAAAATGAGTGCGAATACAGCATTTTCGATTGTTTGCGCTCTCTTTTTATTATTGGGATGCGCCCAAAAGAACAACAACGAAAACGATGGACTTCTTCTGATAAAGGAACAGGGGAGTTTTACGGTAGGCGGCAGTGTTGTCACTTCTCCCGGCGAATTTAATCCTTATACACGAACGCCTGAAGGGCAAACATTGCACGGTGACCATGCCTATATTTTTTATCAAATTCCGGCAAATGCCCGAAAACTACCCTTAGTGATGTGGCACGGATTCGGGCAGTTTTCAAAAACATGGGAAACTACGCCCGATGGACGGGAAGGTTTTCAGAATTTATTTCTGAGACGCGGTTTTGGTGTTTATCTCATCAACCAGCCCCGGAGAGGAAATGCCGGTCGTACTACGGTAGAGGCGAATATTCTGCCTGTCACCGATGATCAGGAATGGTTCGGCACGTTCAGGCTGGGTATTTGGCCCGATTATTTCGAAGGTGTACAGTTCGATAAAAGTGAGAAAACGCTAAACCAATTTTTTCGTCAGATAACTCCAAATATCGGGCCCTTTGATACAGAAGTTATAACTTTTGCCACATCCGAGCTTTTCAATAAAATAGGAGCCGGAATATTGGTTACCCATTCGCATTCGGGTGGATTTGGCTGGTTAGCAGCCATCAAAAACGATAACGTGAAAGCCATCGTTTCGTATGAACCGGGTAGCGGATTCGTGTTTCCCGAAGGCGAAGTTCCGCAACCTATTGCCAGTTCGTCTGGGCCGTTATCAGCAACAGGTATATCGATGGACGAATTTCTGAAACTCACCCAAATACCCATTATTATTTACTACGGTGATTTTATTCCCGCACAACCATCCGATAATCCCGGAGCCGACGGATGGCGTACACGTCTCGAAATGGCAAAGTTATGGCGTGATGCCGTAAACAAGTATGGTGGCGATGTAACCGTGATTCACTTACCCGAGATAGGAATAAAAGGCAATACCCATTTTCCGTTTTCCGATTTAAACAATGTGGAGATAGCCAACTTAATGTCTGAATGGTTAAAGGAAAAGGGATTGGATAAATGAGAACTAAGCATTTAAAAATGAAAGCAATGAACAAAAAAATTAAACGTTATTTTCTAATAATTATGTTTCTGTCAACAAGTATCGTCATATCAAGTCAAACCACGATAAACAACCCCTTTGGTTTGGTTTATGGAGATGCCATTTCCGAAAACGTGCCGGGCAAAGTGAACATTCACCCGGTTACATACAAACTAAACGGAATTGAAATCTCAGCAAATATTTATACACCAGCGAATTACAATACATCAAAAAACTATCCTGCAGTGGTGGTGGCACATCCCAACGGCGGTATAAAAGAACAGGTTGCCGGACTATATGCCCAGCGTTTGGCTGAATTGGGTTATATTACTATAGCTGCCGACGCGTCTTATCAGGGTGCCAGCGGCGGAGAACCGCGTAATATAGACAAACCGGCTTTCAGGATTGAGGATATTCGAGGAATGGCCGATTATATTACCCACTACTCAGGAGTAGATGCTAATCGTGTGGGCTTACTGGGAATCTGTGGTGGCGGCGGCTATTCATTAAAGGCTGCTCAAACCGATAAACGATTTAAAGCGGTAGCTACCCTGAGCATGTTTAATTCAGGAGAAGTACGGCGCAACGGATTTATGAATTCGGGACTGTCCACCATTCAGGAACGTCTGAAACAGGCAACGGAAGCTCGCGCACAAGAGGTGGCGGGCGGCAAGGTGCTTTACGCTTCCAACACGGAAATAACCGATGAAATGGCTGATAAGATGCCTTTCGATTTGTATCGTGAAGGCCATTACTATTATAACAGAACTCATGCCCATCCCAACTCCACGTTTCGTTACACGATGAGCAGTCTGCTCGATTTGATGGAATTTGATGCTAGCACCAATATGGATTTAATCAATCAACCCCTGTTGATGATGGCAGGAAGCAAATCCGACACATATTATATGACCGACAGCGCATTTAAACTTGCTACAGGAACAAAGAATAAAGAATTATTCCTCATTCCGGGAGCTACGCATATTCAGACCTATTACGTTCCCGAATATGTAAATCAGGCGGTAAACAAACTCAGCGAGTTCTTAGGTAAATATTTGTAAAACAGAAATATTAATAAAAAACAAAAAGATGAAAGCAACAATTATTGGACTTTTTTTAATCATTTTCAGCGTACAGCTATCGTTTGCACAAAATTCCGCTGCGGAAGAAGAAATCATTAAGCTGTCAAAAGATAAATGGGAATGGATGGCAGAAAAAAACGTGGAAGTTTTAACCAAACTTTTCCACGAAAAGGCAGTATTTGTGCATATGGGAGGGGCCTGGGGAACCGAACGGGAACTCGACATCATTAAAAGTGGCGGCATCTGGTACAAAAAAGCGGATATTCATGAAGTATCGGTAAATATAATCGACAATACAGCAATCCTGTTAAATAGAATCGATTTATTGGCTGAGGTTGGCGGAAATGAAGTAACCAATCCGTTTGAAGTAACGGAGGTTTATGTAAAACAAGACCGTTCCTGGAAGTTAACTGCTTTGTCTTTCACAAGGTTAATGTCGCCTTCGAGATAATTGTCATTAAACAATCTAAAACGATGAAAAAAATATTAATAGTCATAGCAGTTCTAATCTGTTTCGGACTGCAAGCTCAGCAGAAATATCCAACAGTCCGGACAGCTTCAGGAGTTGTACGTGGCGTATCGGAAGACGATGTTGACAGTTACAAAGGAATTCCTTATGCAGCTCCACCGGTTGGTGAATTTCGTTGGCGACCGCCCCAACCCGTAAAATCATGGAATGGGGTTCGTGATGCAAGCGAATATGGTGCAAATTGTGCGCAAGCAGGATGGCCCCGTGGTTCGGGCGCTATTGCCGAGGGTTCATCGGAAGACTGCCTGTATTTGAACTTGTGGGTGTCATCGGGCACTAAATCCGATGCAAAACTGCCAGTCATGGTGTGGATACACGGTGGTGGTTTTGTAGGTGGCAGTGGTGCAGGCACATCGGGAAATCAATTTGCCAAACAGGGAATCATATTGATGACGATTAATTACCGACTTGGACGGCTTGGACATTTTGCCTTTCCCGCATTGAGCCAAGAGCATATCGATGAACCCAAGGGCAGTTATGCTTTTATGGACCAGGTTGCTGCGCTTAAATGGGTGCAGGAAAATATCTCGGCATTCGGTGGTGACCCGGACAATGTGACAATTTTTGGTCAATCTGCCGGTGGCGTATCGGTACACTCACTTATGACTATTCCGGCTGCCAATGGACTTTTCCATAAAGCAATCAGTCAATCGGGCGGTGGCCGTGACGGTGTTCTTACCGGAAGGCCGATTCACGAGGAAAACTCAGATATACTGTATCCTGTTTCGGCGGAAACAATCGGAGTAAATTTTGCCCGAAAACACGGAATTTATGGTATAGATGCGTCTGCACTCAGCAAGTTGCGTGCCCTGAGCGTTGAAGAAATTGTGGACGGAGGTCAGGAAACGAATGGAGAGAATGGCCCGCGCACCTATTCAGGCCCGATTCTCGACGGGAAATTTGTAGTTGAAACAACCGAAAGTGCGTACAATTCCGGCAGATTTGCAAAAATTCCGCTTATCATTGGTTCCAACAGCGTGGAAATTGGAGGAGGATTCGTGAATTTCAGCAACTCAAAAGATGAACTGTTTTCGCTGTTCGGAGAACTGAAAGATGAAGCAAGAAATGCTTATGACCCTAATGGAGAAAAAGAATTCGCAGAGGTAATTACCTTGTTCAATACCGATTGGGTATGGGGCGAACCCGCCAGATTTACAGCCAGGGCATTTATTGCTAACGAGCAACCAACATATGTGTATCATTACGGGTATATTCCTGAAGCCATGCAGGAGTGGATGAGATTCGGAGCCGGACACGGAGCCGAAGTGGGATATGTATTTCACAACCTGATCAACAGAGACGGTTCTGCAATAGATGCTGAAAGTGAAAAAATCGCCACAATAATGAACACCTATTGGGCAAACTTTGCCAAAACCGGTGATCCCAATGGTAACGGATTACCCTATTGGCCGGTTTACAATAAAAAGGATGAAAGTGTTCTCGATGTACAGTCAGATGGAAATCCGGTTGGAAAACCCGACCCAAGAAAAGCAAGATTAGACGTGATTGAAAAGGCTTTCAAACAGAGAGAGCGTTTACAAACAAGAAGTGGAATTTAATTATGGTTCCACCAAACGGAAAAACTAAACAGCAAAAACTAAAAATGAGAAAATTACTTTCAGTTCTATTATTACTCTTTTATCTCTGTTCATTTGATACGCAGGGTATAAATCAAAGCTCAGCATTAAATCCAAAAGAACAAAGCATTATAGCCATTTCCGCATTAACGGCAAAGGGCAATTTGTCAAGATTGAAAACAGAGTTAAATAACGGTCTCAATGCCGGACTTACCGTGAATCAAATCAAAGAAGCTATCGTTCATCTTTATGCATATTGTGGATTTCCAAGAAGTATCCGTGGCTTGCAAACCTTTATGAAAGTACTGGACGAACGCAAAGCCAAAGGTATTAACGATTTGTTGGGTGCGGATGCATCTCTCATTCTCGATGATAGAAGCAAATATGAACGCGGTAAAGATGTGTTGGGGAAACTAACCGGAGCCTCTCAAGACGGGCCAAGAACAGGCTATGCGGCATTTGCCCCCACGATTGAAATATTCCTGAAAGAACACCTTTTTGCCGATATTTTTGAACGGGATGTATTAACATACGCCGAAAGAGAACTCGTTACTATATCGGTTATCAGCAGTATAGAGAGAGCCGAACCCATGCTGCGTTCACATTTGAATATTTGTCTGCATGTTGGCTTAACACCGGAGCAATTACAAGAATTCGTGGATGTTATAAAAAGGGCCATTGGAAAAAATGAGGCAAAAGCAGCTCAAACGGTATTGGATGAAGTGCTTTCTGACTACAAAATCAAATAAAATTTACAAATGATGAAGAAAATAATTTTCTATTTTACTGTTATTACGTTGATACTTGTATCGTGCAGCGATAATTCCAAAAAAGAAAACAACACTGCATTAACGGCAAATGATCAAACACAAACAATGTTTCCTAAAGGAAATTTAATCGAGAACGATTATTTTAACGGAGAAGCGTGGTTGAATATGCTGGTTACCGATAGGGAAAATTTTGATGTGTCCATAGGTAATGTACTCTTTAAACCCGGTGTCAGAACCAACTGGCATTCTCATCCGGGCGGTCAGATTTTGCTTTGCACAAAAGGTAAAGGCTATTATCAGGAAAAGGGAAAACCGATACAACTGCTCAACGCCAGCGATGTAGTTGAGATTCTTCCGGATATCGTGCATTGGCACGGTGCAAAGCCTGACAGTGAATTTGAACACATAGCCATCTCAACTCAACAGAGCAAGGGCGCTGTGGTTTGGTTGGAGCCGGTAGCAGATGAGGAATATAATAGTTATCAAGAATAAAATTCTTTTGTCTTTAATTCAAACCACTTGGTCGACAAAATTAAAGCATTTGTAGATTTTATTTGTTGTAAAGATTGCGTGAAACTATATTTGTTGCAAGTTTGCAAATAATTTCCAATTTTCTAATCAATTCGATAATAAAAAATGAACACGAAAAAAGTAACATTAAAAGTAGTATTAGTTGTAGCAGCAATGTTGTTAACAGTCAATTTATCGGCACAATTTTCTTTGGAGAAACTCTGGGAAACCGATGCTGAATTAACAACTCCGGAATCGGTTTTATATGATGCAAAGACAAAAGTTCTTTTCGTTTCCAATATTGGCGATTTCCAAAAAGAAGGATCAGGCTCAATAAGCAAGGTAGGACTGGACGGTAAGATTATTCAAAATAACTGGATTACCGGATTGACCGCTACAAAAGGAATGGGGTTTTACAAAAATCTGTTATACGCGGCAGAACAGACCACCGTAGCCGTTATTGATGTAACTAAAGGTGAAATTGTGCAGAGAATAACAATAGACGGAGCTCAAATGCTGAACGATATAACCATCAATAACAAAGGAATTGTTTACGTGAGTGACTCAAGAGCAGGCAAAGTACATAAAATTGAAAATAGTAAACCATCGGTTTATTTGGAAAACCTAACCGGTATAAATGGTTTATTGGCCGATGGCCGGAACCTTTTAATTCTATCGGATGGAAAACTAAGAGAAGCAGATTCCAGGCAAAATATCAGAACCCTGTCCGAAGGTATTGAAGGCGGCGCTGATGGTATAGTAAAAATCGGTAATGGAGAATTTATTGTTACAGGCTGGGAAGGAGTTATATACCTTGTTCGGGATAACGGTGCAAAAATGGTTTTATCGGATACAAGAGAGCAAAAAATCAATACTGCAGATCTTGGATATAATCCGTCTGCTAAAACTATTTACATACCTACATTCTCTACAAATACTGTCATAGCTTACAGACTACGCGAACTTACCCGAAATTAACATTAGTGATGGCGGTAGAAATTTTAAAAGGAGATTTTCAAAAAATGAAAATCTCCTTTCTTTTATTCACAAAAAACACCTTTTATCAACTCTTCATTGACTTTATTTTAGCGAAATACATCGCAAACGAACGATATAAGAAGTGAGTCCATTTCCCGAAGGGAACTATAATAAGCGCCCACTGGGCCAATACCATCAGGTGAAATAAGTAAAGCCATTTATTGCTTTCCAGGATATTCAAGTCAATAAAGAGGCGCACCAAAAAAGCAGTTAAGCCCATTAACAGAAGCCAAATTACGAAAAACCAGTCAGACGGTTTGGAGTTTTTAGCCAATGCTTTTTTCTGCTGAATACGATCTTTTACAAAATCTACCGTGATGATAAAAATAAAGGCACTTTCCAGATATCCAAGAATGATAACAAACAGGTTCTCTGTGCCGAACCAGTTTAAGAACACGGTTGTAAACAACAACGAAAGATACGCGATTACCAATACCAGGTGCTCTAACCACCGAAAATGGTTGTCATCACAATCTTTGGCACGCTTCTGTGTGAACATGTGTACAAACAAATCGCCTAATGCCGTGAAGTAGTTTCTCAACGGTGCTTTGACACCCGCTTTTATCACCGAGAAGCGCCACATCCGCAGTAAGTTTGGGATAAAAATCACCACAAAAACGGTAGCAATGGCCAGCATTTCGAACAAATGTCCGTAATGAAGCATTCTTTCGAGTTCCCAGTTCACTAAATTAGCGAAAAACAATACGCCTGCAAACACCAGCACCATAGCAGTAAGAAACGCAGGGAGATATTTATAAAACAATCCGGAAAACCCTGTCCAATCGTATTGTGCGGTGAGCCATCTACGCAGTGACATCATCAATTCACCGGGATTCGCCTGTCGCGGACACTCTTTTGTACATTCCCCACAATAGTAGCATTCCCATGGTTTCAACGATGTCTTGATTTCATCTTCCAGTCCCAAGGTGGTGTAACGTATCATTTCGCGGGGGAACGAACTGTCGTTGGTGGAAAGAGAGCAGGTAGCCGTACAATTTCCGCAGTTAAAGCACTCGTTAAAGTCCCCCACTCCATATTTAATTAATTCCGATGCAAACTCAGGATTTACTTTTGCCATATTTTTAGATTTTTAGAATCAGGAACAAAGAACCAAGACGAAAAACTCGAAACTCAGAACTCGAAACCCGAAACTATTTAACTACTTTATTTTGTAATAATAATATTCTTCTTTTTCGTTTGTTCCGGCAGGCGTTACCACACCGTATTTGTTCATTGTCATCAAATGATAAGTAACCATTTCGGGAGCTATTTTCAGTGTTTCTACTACTTCGGGGATTGTTTTCTTATCCGTCTCGATGGTGGCAAGAATATCTTTCCAGATTTGTGGATATTCTTTCATATGTGCAGCCACGACATCTTCTTTTTCTTCGGTAACGGTGGATGCTTCTTTTTCTTTAATTTCCACATCAGCTGCAAAACCGTCAATCATTGCTTCGATTTCGTTGTCAGTATACTTTGCCACTTCAATAGCGTTCGCGGGGCAAACCGGTGCGCAAATTCCGCAACCCGTACAAACTCCCTTGTTCACACCTGCAATGTGTTTTCCGGCTTCATTAACGATTTCCCTGATAGCTGTATAATCGCATACTTCGGCACATTTACCACACCATGTACAAATATCCGCATTTACACGCGCCACTACCGGGTCACCCATCACGGTACCGCTCTTCAGCAACGCTGTAATTTTGGAAGCTCCTGCCAATGACGATTGTACTGCTTCACTCACATTCTTCGGTCCCTGACACGTTCCTCCGATATACACACCTTTTATAACCGTTTCCACCGGTTTTAATTTCGGGTGGATTTCGTTGAAAAACTTATCGTTTCCAATCGGAATTTTAAATAACTCCGAAATATGAGAAGCGTCAGCCCGTGCTACCATTCCGGTTACGAGCACTACCAAATCGGGAGCGATTTCCATCTCTTTTTTGGCGGTGAGATAGTCTTTTACTTTCAGTGAAATACCTTTACCGTTCATTTCTACGGTCGGCATCTCTTTTTCTTCGTATTTAAAGAACAAATCGCCTTGTTTCGATGCCTGTTCATACAGAATTTCCTGTTTGCCATACGTGCGGATATCCCGATACAAATGATAATTCTGAATTTTTCCGTACTTCGACTTCAATTGCAACGCCGTATAAATGGTTGATGTGCAGCAATGACGGGAACAATATTTGTTTTCGCCTTTTTTCTGACGGCTTCCCACGCAATAAATAAACGCGACACTTTTTATTTCTTTTCCGTTGTAAACCAGTTTTTCGGGCGATAACTCCATCAATCGGTTCAATTGCGGAAGCGTAATAACGTTCGGAATATTTTTGTAACCAAATTCTCCTTCTTTGGGCTCGTAATTGTCAAATCCGGTAGTTACAAGCACCGAGCCCACCAGCAAAGCAATGGTTTCTTCCTTTTCATTCAGATTAATAACCGCTTTGTATTTTTCCAGGTAATCCGGATGGTCTTTGAGCGCTTCTACGTCTACAACGGGCACATCGGGCAAAGCTTCGGGATAATTTTTGTAAATGGCTTTGCGTTTCGACAATCCAAGATTGAATTCGTCGTCCGCGTACACCTGACAATCATCCATCGCACGCTTAACGGTTTGTTTATCAATCTTACCGTTAATGTAGCGCGGTTTCACTTTCACTTCGATATTGAAACTTCCCAAACTTCCGGTTACCTTCTCAATGGTAGCTCCGGTAAAAACCGTTACGTTTTTGTATGTTTTAATTTCTTCGTACAATTTCCTGACGATTTCTTTTCCGCTTTGTCCCGAAGTGAAGAGTTTTTCTTTCTGTGCAATGCGCCCACCCACGAAGTAATCTTTTTCAACCAGATACACTTCATTTCCTGAGCGTGCCAAATCGATGGCGGCTTTCATTCCCGAAACTCCGGCTCCGATAACCATTGCCGCTTTTTTCACTTCAATTTCGATGTTGTCCAACGCTTCGGAAAACGCTACGCGATTGATGCCGGCACGGATTAATCCGGCTGCTTTCACGGTTGCTTCGCGCGGACGGTCGCTGTGTGGCCAGGAACATTGTTCGCGGATATTTACCTGAACATAGTTATTGGGGTTAAGCCCGGCACGCCCTGCCACACCACGGAACGTATGCAAGTGGAGTTTTGGAGAACACGACGCCACCACAATCGCATCCAGGTTGTGTTTCTGAATATCTTCCACCATTGCTTTCTGGTTGGAATCGGCACAGACGAACATTACATCTTTCGAAACAACTACACCATCTTCTTTGTGGAACATTTTGCTCAACTCTTCCACATCCACATAATCGGAAATATTTCCGCCGCAATGGCAAATATATACACCTATTCTTTGTCTCATAGTTGTTCCTCCTTAATGTTGCAAAACAGATTTACTCATTGTTGACTTCGGCATCACTTTAAATTGACTCTTTTTGTCGTCGAAAAGTGCTTCTTTTCTGTTCAGATATCCGGCAACTTCCGATGCAGCGCATCCGGCTGATAGAATAGAATCCGGAATATCTTTAGGTCCTGATGCTGCACCCGCCACAAACACACCTTCGATGCTCGTTAAGGACGGACTGACCAGTTCGTCTATTTGTTTTACAAAACTGAAATCATCCAGTTCAAGAATTTCGCCCTTGAACATATTCGGGACCTCTTTATTCGGTACAACTCCTACTGAAAGCACCACCAAATCGTGTTTAGATTCTTTCACTACACCTTTGGTAACGTCTTCGTAACGAACAATCAGGTCTCCTTTTCCGTTTTCAGTTTCCCATATCTTTGCTACTTTTCCTTTCACAAAATTGGTTCCCATTCCTTTTGCTTGCTGGTAGAACTCTTCGTATCCCTTACCGAATGCACGAATATCCATATAATAAATGGTGATATCCGCCATCGGAAGCGCCCCCATCAGAAGTTGCGCCTGCTTTATGGAATACATGCAACAGATTTGAGAACAAATGGGATTATTGCTGCAATCTGAACCGCAACCGCCATTTTCGATAGCTGAATCGCGTGAACCGGTGCAAAGAATATAAGCAATATTATCGGGAGTTTTTCCGTCGCTTGGGCGAAGTACATTGTTAAATGGGCGTGTTGGTGCAATCAGCCTGTCCATCTGCATGGAATCAATCACATTGGCGTATTTCGCGTAACCGTAATTGGGTTTGGCCGATGGTGGAAATAGTTTGTAACCCGTGGTTACTACTACCGATTTTGCCTTTATGTCTATGCTTTTCGATTTTTGAGAAAAATCAATCGCATTAGCAGGACAAATATTCACGCATTGATGGCACTCGCGGCAGTTGCTACAATCCAGGCAACGTTGCGTGCTTGCTTTCAGCTCTTCTTCGGTGAATGTTTTTTCCACTTCTTCCCAACTGCGGGCGCGTTCTGCCAAAGGCATCATCGCATTTTTTATTTGTGGACGTTTTTCGCCTTTAAATCTGCTCAAAACGATTTTTTTGTCGATAGCCGGAAGTTTATCCCCGTCTTCAAAATCGAACATATTCAACCCCCGCAGCCACTTATCCATATAGAAAGCGGCTTTTTTTCCTTGCCCGGCTGCTTCAATCAGCGTGGTGGAACCGGTTACGGTATCACCACCGGCAAAAATATAATCTACCGATGTCTGCAACGTTTTTGCATCGGTACGGATAGTTCCGTTCTTATTCAAATCTACCTGTCCGTCAAACGCTTTGGTATCTGCACGAAGTCCGATGGCTTCAATCACATAATCCACATTTTCAATGTATTCTGAACCTTTTATGGGTTCAGAACTGCGACGTCCACTCGCATCCTTTTCACCCAACTGCATTTTAGTGAGTTGAATTTGTGTGAGTTCTCCATTCTCTCCGATGTATTTCACCGGATTGCGAAGTACCATAATTTCTACACCTTCCTCTTCAGCTTCCTCTATTTCGGGAGCAAAGCAAGGCATTTCTTCACGGCTGCGGCGATACACTACAATCACTTTTTCAGCGCCGAGACGAAGTGACGTGCGGGCGGCATCGATGGCAGTGTTTCCACCGCCAATTACCATTACTTTTTTGCCGGTCAGGTCTTCGCGCTTGCCGATATTGGCTTCACGAAGAAACGTCAGACAATCTACTACACCTTTTAAATCAGAACCTTCGGTTCCCGATGACATCGCTTTGTGTGTTCCAATTCCCACAAATACAGCATCGAAACCTTGTTCTTTGAGTGATTTCAGATCGGTTATTTTTTTATTTACTTCAATTTCAACACCTAAAACGGTGATATTTTGTAAGTCTCTATCCACTACATCTTTCGGGGCGCGATATTCCGGCAAAGCCAGACGCAACATTCCACCTGCACCCGGAGCAGCTTCAAAAATCTTGACCGTATGCCCTTTCAATGCCAAATGATAAGCGGCAGTAATTCCGGCAGGGCCGGAGCCGATAACGGCTACTTTCTTTCCTGTCTTTTCTTTGATTTCCACGACCGGAGCCTGCGGATATTTTTCGTAGTACCAATCAGAAAAATACCGTTTTATTTTCCGTATATCTACCGGTTCTTCTACTAACCCACGCGTACAAGCGTTCTGGCAAGGATGATAGCAGGCTCGTCCTAAGCTTCCGGGGAATGGTATGTCTTCCAGGTGCAGTTTCATTGCCTCTTCGTACTGACCGTTACGCGCCAGCGTGATGTATCCGTATGCTTTTACGCCACCGGGACACTCGTTTATACACGGTGCGGAATGTCCCTGACGATCAATGGTTGCGATACGCGGATTTGCCAGGCTAAACGGGATATACGCCACTTTTCGGCCTGCCAGGTTCATATTGTATTCGTCGTTGCGGACTTCGGGGCATACCACTTCGCATTCCTGGCAGCCCGTACAATTTTCCTGAATTACGTAACGCGGTTTATTGGTAACATTGATATCGAAATCACCATCGGCATTCTTGGTTATACCGTCAATTTCGCTGTTCAGCATCAATGTGATATTGGGGTGGCGTGCCGTTTCCGACATTTTTGGCGTGGTGATACACGCGGCGCAGTCAAGCGTCGGGAAAACCTTGCTCAGCTGAATCATTTTTCCACCGATGGAAAGTCCTTTTTCCACCAGCAAAACCTTATGATTCATATCTGCCAGACTCAATGCCGCTTCCTGTCCTGCAATTCCACCACCGATTACCAGCGTATCGTAATTGTTATTTTGTTGTTTACTCATAATTTACTTTTCAATCGTAATTGAATTTACTCTTCCAATCCGGCTAAAATTTTACTAAAATTCTCCATATGATTAGCAAATGGTTCGGCACAAACAGAACACAACGCTGCCATACGAATACGCTTCGGATTGATATTTTTTTCCGTCATCAGTTTCTGAGACTCCAGAATAATATCGTTTGTACGCTCAGGACAACTCGAACTATAGGAACATTCGTGGCCGTCTGCAGCTATAAAAACGCCATCAAATCCTTTTTCAAGTGCGTGAAGAATCCAACGTGGTTTGACTCCCGATGAACAGGGCATATTGATGACGTAAACAGAAGGAGAATAGTGTATTTTTCTCAATCCTGCCTGGTCAATTCCCGGATCGGAAATCTTATCGGTGGAAAACACCAAAATTTTGGGAGATTTATTATCGTTCGACATAGATAAATAATGATAAGAATAAAACTGACGTTTCCTAACGCCAGAAAGCATTACAGACAAAATTTTGTTTTATTTTCTTAATACGCAATGCGGTTCAGAACCGCATTGCGTATTCTTCAAAAAATTATTCTTTGATCAAAAACAAACGACTGAAGCTGTCTTCGTCGTAAAAACCGAGGTATTCGTGTCCTACTTTTTCGCACCAACGAGGGATATCGCTTTTAGTACCTTCATCAGCCGATAAGATTTCCATAATTTCGCCCGATTCAATTTCTCCGATGGCTTTTTTTGCTGCCAAAAGTGGCCCGGGACAAGCTGTACCGCGTGCATCTACTGTTAAATTGGATTTTACTGCTTTTAATTCTTCTGTTGTCATAATTTCGCTTTTTATAATGATTAATAATTTAATTTGTTGTCTTATGTCTTGGCTCTAAAAATCTTGGTTCTGACTAAATAAACCACTGCATACTGCTTTCTCCAGCATCAGCAACAAATGTGGTGGCTCCGGCATAACGAAGATATGGGTAATCGATGATTTCTTCTTTTTTGAATCCCATCAAATCCATCGACATTTCACAAACGGTGATCTCTATTCCAAGTTCGGCCGCCTGCTTAAACATTTCGTCGAGCGACATTACATTTTTCTTTTTCATCAGGTTTTTAATCATCATCGGCCCCATGCCCAACATGTTCATATTGGATAGTTTCAGATGATTCCTGCTTTTTGGAAGCATCATCCCAAACATTTTTGAGATAAAATCTTTTCCTTTCGGTCTTTTCTTCGGATCACGAAGAGCAGCCAATGCCCAAAAAGAAAAGAAGAGTTTTACCTTAGTATCCATTACAGCAGCTGCCAGCGAAATAATCATTGCAGCCAGAATTTTATCCATATCACCCGATACAATGGCAATAGACAACTGATCTTTACGGGAATTTTCGATCCGGGTGGTTTTTGCTTTCAGCTTTTCTAATTCCGCTTGAAGCTTCTCCACAGTTATGGGATTTGTAGTTTCCATTTAAATAGATGTTTTTGAATGAATTAATACAATGCAAATTAAAGATATTTTTCTCTAATTGTTTGTCTTAATTGGGGTGAACATTCTTACTTTATTTTGTGATATATATCACATTTTTCTTTAATTTTGTGGAATGAAGAACGAATGTATTGATTGTGCCTGTGTGATAAAATCATCGAGCACACTAAAAAATTGCCAGATTGAAATGCTGGAAAACAACCACGCTGTGGTAAAGTTCCGCAGGGGAGATTCCATTATTAAACAAGGAGTTTTCTCCACAAACGTGATTTTTCTACGAAAAGGATTGGCTAAACTTCATATTACCGGTCCATATCACGAACAGATAGTCCGGCTAATAAAAGCACCAACTTATTTGGGTTTACCTACCACATTGGGTAATAAAATAAATCAGTATAGCGTCACAGCCGTGCTGGATTCGGAGGTATGTTTCATCGACATTGAAGTTTTTAGAAGGGTACTGGAGGAAAACAGGGATTTTTCTTCGTACATCATTATGGAGTTGTCTAAAAGTGAACTGGAAGCATATCGGAGATGCGCCAACCGCACACAAAAACAAACCCGCGGTAATCTTGCCGATGTATTGCTTGATTTTTCCGATAATATTTTCAACTCAGACGAGTTTGTTCTTCCCATTTCTCAATCGGATATCGGGAATTGGGTCGATGCAGGAAGGGAAAGCATCAACCGCGTTCTTTCGGAATTCACCGCGGACGGCCTTATAGAGATGACCGGGAGAAACGTAAAGATTCTCGATAAAAAACTACTAAAAATGATTAGCCATAATGGCTGAAAAATCTTTATTTCAAAAGATTCAACCCATCCTTTGCCGATTGGTCGGTTGGAGAAATGATAAGAACGGTGTTGAACAGCCGTTGTGCATCGGTTTTTTTACCGAGAAAATACTTTGTCCAGGCACTCATTAGCGTTGAATAATAATCGAACGGATACATAGTCTGCACCATATCGAAATATTTTTCAGCTTGGATAAATTCTTTCCGATAATAATAAATATTTCCCAACGCATAGTTTACTTTCGAATTTCCTTTGTCCAGCGCAAGGATTTTTTTATACACGGCCTCCAGTTCATCGGTTTTCTTCTGTGCGTCCAGGGGATAACAAATTCCCAACAAAGCTTCCACAGCCTGTGGTGCCAGACTTATGGCCTGATTATAAAACTTTTTACTGCTTTCATAATCTTTAGCCAGATAATATAGCCAGCCGAGCCGCAACGCTTTGTGATAATCGTATCCGTTCAAAACATTCAATTCGCTGATGGCTTTCTGATAATCACCCGATGATTCGTACTGATAACTGTTTGCAAAAATCTGCGATGGGTTTACCTGTGCCGAAACACTTACAGCAATCGCAAATAAAAGAATTATCAACCCCTGTTTTTTATTTAAAAGTTCCATGACAATGCAAAATTAAATAATTGATTATTGTATTTATAAGTGGTACTGCTTGTTGATGAGTATGCGTACCCTTCTCGTTGTTGCCATTGATATCCGGCAGATATCATTGTTTTCTTAAAAAAGTAAGATAGTGAAAGCCCGGCAATTGCTTTCACAGGATCGTAGGTATCATAAACAAGAAACGAGCGTTCGGTTATATAATTCTGATGATTTCCAATGCTTACGGTTCCATCGAGCCACAATTGTTTTGCTAATTTTACACCCAGGCTCTGAGAAAAAATAAATTGAGTATCTGTCCATGCGTTTTGGTTGTGAACAAAAGCAACACCCGTTGTTCCGTAAAAATCGAGGTTTCCCATTGGATAAAAGGTTAGCGATCCCTTTGCCTGATACTGATGTCCGCCTCCAAAATTGGAATAAGCTACAGCAATTTCCGGTAAAGTGTACACAAAGCGTTTGTTGAGAAAAGCCAGGATAGAAAATGTCGAACTAGTGTTTCCGGTTGATGTGGTGTAATAAATGGAAGGATAATAGAAGCCTCCACCGGGTCTACCGCCTCCACCACCAGGGCCATATCCTCCCGCTCTAGTGCCACCTGTGTAAATTGCACTGGCAGTTGTTGAATAAGTAGTTCCTTTATCTATTTTTTCGATGTTGTAATAACCGCCTGCGAATCCCCAGGTAATGTTATTTTCAGTAAAGAATTCCAATGCGCTGATCAATTGATGTTGCGACAGATTGTCTTCTTTGAGTATATTACCGGTTCTGGAGCGTTGAAATTCAGTGTTGTATAATTGATAACCCAATTTTAATTTAGCTCTATCCGATAACTTGAATCCTATACCGAAGGCAGCGTAAGCCATATTTTGAAACTGATTCAAAGAGTCAGTTCCGGCAAGATTGGTCTCAATATCGGGTTTGTTATCGTTAGCCATGTATCCTCCGGAGAGTGATACAAAATCCACGGCCGAGGGTTTGTAACCAATGGCTGCTTGTGCATGCGGCACCAACGATTTGACCGTAATATTGGCATTTTCTTTCTGTCCGCTCAACAGATAGGAGTAATAAAGGCTTTCCTGCAAAGCTGGGTCAGTGGGAGTTTCCGATAATGTTTTTTTGTAAAATTCGGCCGCTTTCGCATAATTTTTCAACTCGTAGTAGGCAATTGCCGTCCGATAATTGAGGTAATAAAAATCGATATTCTGTTCGTGGGCTTCTTTGCTCGTTTCAATCAGATTTTTATAATCCTTGTTCAGGTATTGCTGATACGTGAGGCTGTCGATTTGTGATCTGCGCAAACTGTCCTGTGCATTTAGCGACATCACAGCCATAGCGATAATAAAAGTTATACCCAATCGATACATAATTCTTGTTTTTGTGAGTTTATTTCGATTCTGTTCTTTAAAACCCTAACCGATGTTTCTTTTTTATGTTGTCTGAAAATGAGAGAAGATATGCGAGTATATGTATGATAAACAACTTTCTCAGGATAGTGCACATTATCCACATCGGTCAGTTGCGATTGATATTTAACACGCGTCAAAATAACAAATGGCGCCAAAAAATCCTGAAACCATTTTGTTCCGAGGGGATGTTCTTTCGTAAGAGGCATTGAATCCTTGATTGGGATTTCTTTTTCGTTGGAAAGCAATAGCTTAAAACAGCTTCGGTAGAAGAAATACAATGGCGATGATTTTTTTCCTACAAAGTCGGTAAAATAGAACATGGTTCCGTCGTTTTCAATGTAAGCTGTTGATTTTGATTTCTCACAGCGTATGTATGTTTTGTTGTACGCATCCGTTGCAATCTGCCACAAAAAATCATCGCCGTTGTATTTCACATTTAACATTTTACCCGGTTTTGCATCAAACGCATCAAAAGACAAACCCGATAACGGAACATTGAAAATGGTTGAATTTTCTTTTGGAGTTTCTCCGATGTGCAGTATAGGCCTGTCTTTCGTTTTTTCGAAAAAATACCCTATCGGGTACGGATGCGTTACGGCGCCAATTTCGGGTGTTAACTGCACCTGAAAATGGATGTGAGGCTCAGGTGATCGTCCTGAATTACCACAAGCAGCAACTACAGTACCTTTCGTTACATAATCGCCGACACGAACTTTGAAACTATCTTTTTTCAGGTGACTGATTTGTGTAAAGAGTCCGTTCAGATGATTGATAACAATCGTGTTACCCCAATTCTTTTTGGTATTCACGCTGTTTATCTCATTGTCATCGGTAATGTTGCTTATCATATACACATAACCGTCTGCAGGAGCGAGAACGGGCTTATTGTAGCAATAAAAATCTTCCTTTTGTGCGCATCGGCCGAAACAGTTGCTTCCTTCATCATCCGTTATCACAAAATCTAGCGCTTTCCCCCACGCTCCCAAATGCGTAATTGTCCCATCATAACCCTGACTTACCGTCCATTGATCCAAAAATGGGAGTTGTAGTTTGAACAACATTTCCTGTCCGAAACGTTGCATATAATTCACATTTTTGTACACTGTTTTTTCGGGATTATAATACTGGATATAAGGAAAAATAAAGAATCGGTTCAAGCTACGTTGTCTCAAAATAAACAATACTAATATCGATAATAAGCTGAATGACAGAGTATAAGAAGCCAGGTCAATACCGGAAATAAGATTTTCGATTCCGGTATAAAAAAGGAAAAGTACCGGAGTAAGCCCAATAACCAGTAAATAGCTGTAGGCATTGGGGATAATGAAAAAACTGCCGATAGCCATTCCCCAGAAAATATAGTTTACACCTGCCAGATTTTGAGTCAGTTGTTGAATATCGACTCCCATCATTTTACTCGTGACAAACGCGAAGAAAAATCCCAGAAAAGCCACCGTCGATTTAATTCTCGAATGAAACAACAGTGCAATAACTATAATCGCTCCCACCAAAATACTATCGTAAAGAAAATGGAAGCCATCGTTTTTAGGTAATAATACAGCATTTGGGGAATTTCGGTATTATCGAAAAAGTGAACGGCATTGTACCACGGAACTTTCATCTGTTCAGCTAAGACTAAAGTAAATCGATCGAACGGGAGAATGGATTGGATATTGGTAAATGTTTTGAACGAAAGGTCAACTACAAACAGCGTAAGCACGAAAGGCAGCGTGAGAATGGGAACTTTGTATTTGGCAAACAGAGTTTCGAACCAAATCGTGAGCATAAAGCCCAAAATAACGGCAAAAAAGAAAAGAATAAGAAACGATGTGTTCACATGAAACTTATACACCATACTCAACCCGATGAAAACGGCATTAAATCCATACAATCCGGTACTGATTTTTTCTTTCGAAAAACCGAGTATATGCGCGGTCAGATTAGTTAAAATTACTGCCGTAAGCCCACCTAATCCCAACTGATAATCGAGCATGCTCAAAACCAGCAGAATAATGGCGTACCATTTGTCCTGCGAAAAAAATATCTGAGCATAGCTATTGATCAAGCCGTTCAAATGCAACGCACCAATAGACTGAACTCTCATTATCATTCGTTTCTATACTTTACAACTTAAAAGTTTTCAGGTGATGGGGAACACTTTCGTTTTCCACAACGTTTTCCAATGTTTCACTTTTTCTTATCACGTGCACTTTTCCCGTGGTGTCTATCATCACCACATTCGGGCGAAGCGTAATAAATTGCATCCACTGCGTCATATTGTACGCGCCCACTTCGTGAACCACTACGCGGTCGCCTTTTTTCAGCAGCGGTAAACTCACGCTCTCGCGGAGGCAATCGATGTTCATACACAGCGGGCCGTAAAGCGCCATTTCTTCTGCGTGTTGCGTAAAATCCTGCGCAGGCGAAACCCGGTGATTGTACCAGAACGAAGTAAACATGATGTTCACTCCGATATCGAGCACCGTTGCACGTCTTCCGTCGGCCAAACGTTTTGTGGCAAGAACGGAGCCGAGAAGATAACCCGCTTCGTCAATCAACGCACGACCGGTTTCAAGAATCAAAAGCGGCAGTTCGTCAGGTTTGAAACCAAAATGTAAAATGGTATTCACAATGGCTTCTGCATAATCGTCAAACGTGGGAATTACATCTGCTCCTTGCAGGTAAGAACCTTTCAGCGTGTTGGAGGAACAAAATCCGCCGCCCATATCCAGATATTTTACTTTGACACCGGCTGTGTTTGCCGTACTTTGTGCGAGTTCACACATTTTCCGTGCGGCAACGGCATAAGCGTTCGCCGTAAGCATATACGTGCCGATGTGGCAGTGAAGGCCTTCCAATTCAAGATTTTTCTGCGTAACGATTTTCATTATCGCGTTCCACGCTTGTCCCGATTCGTAATTAAATCCGAACCTGTCCCATTGCGGATAAATGCCCGTATCCATATTCACGCGAATAGCCACCCGCGCTTTTTTGGAAGTTCCTTCCAGAATCTCAATAAGTGAATACAATTCATCGAAATGGTCAATATGGATAAGCGATCGGTTTTCAATGGCCATTTTCAGATCTTCCACCGACTTATCGGGACCGTTGAAAATAATCAGATTTCCCGGCACACCGTTGCGAAGTGCTTTTTGGTATTCAAAACCCGATACAACTTCCGCCCAGCTTCCTTCCTGATGAAAAACGTTGCAAACGGCATCCAGGTAATTGGTTTTGTAACTCCAAGCAAACTGCACTTTCGGATAGCGCATCTTAAATGATTTCAGCGCTTTATGATAGGTTTGCCGGATGGTTTTCTCACTGATGACGAACAGCGGTGAACCGTATTGATCCATCAAGTCGTTTACGGCAACGTCATCGATTTGTTTTACAGGCGTGTATTCGGTTCTGCTGCCGAATTTGTTCAGCAAGCCCGTATTCAGTTTCTGAATAACAGGGCGTTCGTAGTTTGGTTTCATAGTTACATTTCCCCCGTTGTTGAAATTTTTTCGAATTCCGATATATCTACAATCATATCGTAGGAGTAGCGGATAAACATTTTTCCGCTTTTGTATTCGGTAAACGGTTGCACGTCTTCACCCAACGCCATTTTCACCAATGCTTCAGCGTGATTTTGTCCGCATCCGTTGGCCAGATAAACCCAGGCGGGAAAACGTGGATTCATTTCCAGCAAATAATATTCATCCTTTTTCGTCTTGATAAATTCCAGTTCGCAGCCTCCGCGCCACTTGCTGTTTTCGATCACCCGTCGCGATATTTCCATTAGTTTGTCGTCTTCCAGCGAAATACCAGACCATGCTTTGCCCTTATCGGTGATGTAAAGTTTCCGCATCGGCACGGCGCCGATACAGTTGCCTTTTCCGTCGCCAATGGCGGTAACGTTCACTTCCGTTCCGGTTACGAATTCCTGAACAATGACCGGATAACCCCACTTGGCAACTATTTTGTAAAAATAAGAACTTGCCTGTTCATAGGATGAAGCGATGTAGGCGTCGTAATACCGCCCTTTGATAACCATGGGGTAATCCAAATCTTCTTCGAGTTTTTTCAGTTCCGAAAGCTGATTTATCATGTGACTTTCCGGTACTTTTACGCCGTACTTATCACCGAATTTGTTAAGTTCTGATTTTTGGCGTTCTTCAAAGGATTCATGTGAAGGAAGAAACGTGGCAATGCACAGTTCCGATTTCAATTGATGTTGAATTTTGATAAAGCTATGTAATTCCGCATCAAAATTGGGAATAATTACGTCAATTTTTTCAACGCCTGCAATGTATTGCAGCCGTTCTTTCAGCATCGACGAACCAGCTGTAGGTAAAGGTAATTGATACACTTTATCCACCAATTCGTGCATATAAATTCCCGGTTCCAGGGTTTCGTACGAAAACCCAACGATACGAATATCAAAATCCGTGCTTTCCTTTAATGCACGGATTACGGGAATTCCGGGACCCGGGCTGTCGATATTGTTCAGTCCCGTTACCCCAACGGTAATTTTACGTTTACTCATTTTCGGTCAGTTGGTAGCTTTTCAGCAACGATAAAAAATCGTAGAGGTCTTTTTCGGCGGTGGATTTATCCAACTCGTATTCTTCCCGAAGCGCTTTCATTATGTTCTCATCGCTTTCACCGTCTTTCATCTTCTGAAGAATAAATACACCCGTTTGATTAACGCTAAAACTGTCTCCGGTAAGCGGGTTAAAAATAAATCCGTTTTCGCTAATGGCAATGTTTTTTCTAATATTCATAGGCCTTGAGTGTTAATTATGAGACTCCTATGTTATTGTTGAACTATATCCAAAAAACGCTGTAAATTTAGTATTTTGGGTTGATACTCAATATTTCTGCGTGTTAAATTCTTTGAAAAAGCACGCAGGTGGTTCTCAGAACCACGAAGTAAATTGGTATAAATACGCTGAATGTCGGCATTATTGGTTTTCTGAAGATACATTTCCAAATCGTGAATATCCTGTTCTTCAATCAGGGCACCTGCTTCCAGTGCATCGACAAGAGTTGTTCCTTTTGTCAAATCGTTATACATCTTTTGTAGCTCTTTGTTATTGAATTCTCCGGTTTTTTCTTTCGACAGATCTTTTACATCGTTCTCGTTCATTAACCACATAATGGCTTTCTGATGTACAGTTTCGCTCCGCGAAATATTTCTGAAGATGGGGATATCATATTGTTCGGCGTAGAAAGTATAGACATCGTGTGCAAGCTTTTCTTCTTCTCGCATATACTGAATGCTTTCGATATCGGCTTTGGATAAACCGTCTGCCTTTACATTATCACTGGCTTTTACCGGATTTTGTATGAATAACAAAGCCGTGATACCGATAGCCATTGCGGTGAATGTGATTGTTGTTTTTATCATAGAAAGTTTAAATAATATAACCCGTCGAAATTTTACTTCCGACAGGTTTATAAAATGATTTACTAATTATTCCCTGCGGTCGCAGATACCGTTTTTATTAGCATCCACAAAGTTTACAAAGTAACCTTTTCCGTTGCGAAGTCCTGTTCCTTTGCCAGGTCCACGTCCCTGCCCGGGAGTACCGTTTTCATAGTTATCGCAAATGCCGTCTTTGTCAGCATCAACGAAGTTTCTACCTTGCCCGCGTCCGTTTCTCATTCCCATACCTTTGCCCTGTCCGCGACCGCTACCGTCGAGCAGGCGTTGTTTTCCGTTTGCATTCGGATTTCCGGGAATTCCGTTTTCGAAATTATCGCAAACGCCGTTGTTGTTCTTGTCCACAAACGCAGGTCCGGTTTGAGTGGTAGTTGCTGCATCTTTTTTTACCTGATTCTGATTTTGAGCAGTTACCATCCCTACGGACAAAACCACTGCTAAAGCTGAAATAAAAAGTTTTGTTTTCATTTTGTTGTTTGTTTAATTGTTATTTCTATTTGTTTTATTTTCTATTTATTCCGACCTCCAACCGCGGCCGTATCTGTGCCTATACCCTTGACCACGGGCTGTGCTATCATTTCGGTTATACCCACTTCCGATATTTGCTGCCGTTCCATCTCTGAATAAAGGGAGAAAGGCTCTCTGTAATTGCTCACATTGCGATGAATCGCACACTGATTTTATTTTAAGATAAAAATTGTTCGTAATGTTTTTTAATTCTGTGTGGTGACTTCCTAAATGAGCCGATAAACTATTTAACCTCATGGAATCGGACTGCGGTTTGTTCAACTCTTCGAACATTTCTCTTTTCAATGAATCTATTTCGAAAATCAGGTCGTTGGCAATATATTGAAATTCACGATTCGCTTCCCGGAAAACTTCCATTTGAGCATCGTTAAACCCGAGTTCCTGTCTGAAGAATCGTCCGGCTAAGGGATTTTGTTGATTTTCATCAAGAACAATCGCCAGATTATCATCTTTGTTCTGCTGATTACGATAAAGAATAGTCCCAATAGTTGCCAAATTCAGAATAATCAGCAATGCAACGGCAAACCACAATATTTTATTTGTCTTATTCATAATCGGCAAAATTGTAATATCCTAAATTCTCTATCTGGCTGTCATTGATGTTCATCACCATTTCGGGTGATGCATTGTCAACGTAACTGTTACCGATCGTAACTCCTAAAAACGCAACTGCGGCAATGCTCGCGGCAAGCACGACTGCTTGCCAAACGGGAACTTTCCTAACCTCCTGTTGCTGCGATTTTTCAATCGTCGCCATCACGCGGGTGCTTAAGAACGGATTTGGCTCCATTTGCTTTTCGCGTCGGATAAGATTATCTATATATTGTTCCGTTTTCATTTTCATCGTTTGTTTAATGGGTTAGACATTGTTATAGTTGATTTCCTACGGTTATGTAGTTAATTTTTTCTGTAGATTGTTTTTTGCCCGCTGTAAAAGCTGTTCCACGGCGCCTTCCGATGTATTCATTACTGAAGCGATAGTTTTTTGTGGAAGTTCTTCGTATTTGCTCAAGATAAAAGCCATGCGCTGTTTTTCGGGTAAAGAATCGATAGCTTTTCGAATGCGGTGATCGCGTTCCGAATCTTCCAAATGTTCCATCGGAGTTTTTTCGCCACTCGGTTTGTGAAAAATATCTTCAAGGGATTGTAATAAACGGTTTTTTCGATTTCGATTGATGAAATTGATGCTCATATTCACGGTAATCCTGTAAAGCCACGTAGAAAATTCCGATTCACCTTTAAAAGAAGTAAAGGACTGATACACTTTTACAAAAATATCCTGAGTAACATCTTCGGCATCCTCTTTCGAGTGAACAAACCCCACAACCGTGCGAAATACCTGTAACTGGTATTTTTCCATCAGCGCTTTAAAAGCAGAGTTATCGCCCGATAGTATTTCGTGTATGAGTTGTTCGTCTGACATTTGTTTCAGCGTTCAATAAGATATTAGACAGCGAGAAATCAAATTTCCTACGGTAAAGGTACAATATTTGGATTATTCACACATAATTATACTAAAAATGAAAGAATTAGATATATAAGAAGATTTCAACACTTTTCAAATTCATCAATAACAACCATAGCGTTAATTTATGCAAAAAACCCAGGCTTTATCGCAAAAAAACAAAAAAGGTAGAACATATTTTGAAGAAATGCATTATATTAGTGAGTGAATATTCACTCACTAATTAACGTATAAATTCAATGAAGAGTAAAATTCTGTATATAAGCATAATAGCTGTCTTATTCTCTATTTACAAAGTTGGAGCACAATCTTCATTAGAATATCAGGATACTACACGACGTTCTTTGTCGACAATATTAGATAATATAAAAACGAAAATAGAAAGTGACAAAGCCTATCTGGAAATCTCAGAAGAAGAAATTATTAGAAAAACCGATTCTTTACCCGCATTTTCAATTTATAAAGACAACTATTTCATTTCGGGTATATCGTTAAATGAAAGAATAAATAACGAAACAGCCGATGTTAAATATCAAATAAGCATTCGTCATCGTCTTACTAAAAGCCGTTTGCCTTTCAATACATTTCTTTACCTGACTTATACGCAAAAATCGTTTTGGGATATCTATGCAAAATCGGCGCCTTTTCGCGATAACAATTACAACCCGGGAATCGGATTAGGAAGGTATATCATTGTGAACAATAAACTTACCGGAGGTACCTTTCTTCAACTGGAACATGAATCAAATGGACAAAACAATGAAGAATCACGGGATATAAATCTGATAAGTTTTTCGGGAAAATATTTCTTTACATACAACATGTCGGTAAAATTTAAAGTGTCGATCCCTTTCCTTATTGGCGAAAATAACGAAGATATACTCGATTATCGGGGAACCGGCAATTTTGCTTTCGATTACATGACGAGAAATGACAAATGGTGGATTTCGGGCGCAATTAGTCCAAAGAAAAGTGTGAAATCTGCTAATTTAACTCTGACAGCAGGTTTTAAAATTTCCGATAGATTCAATCAATATATTTTCGGAGAATTTTACAGCGGTACAGGCGACAGCATGCTCGATTACAAAAAGTACGACTTAAAACTTCGTGTGGGAATATGCATTAAACCGGATTTTTACAGTGTTTTTTAATACATATAATTAAAGTGGTACAACTATGAAAATTGCCATTTTTTATGAAAACAATAGACTGAGTTATCCAACGAGAAAAAAGATGAAAATCTCCATTTTTGATATACAAAACGAAATAGTAAACGGCGTAGAAAACATAACAATAGAGCCAGGCACAATGGATCAATTGCTGGTCGCTTTGAAGGAAAAAAATATCGATGAAGTATATATATCTGAAATCGATGACGAAAGCCGGAATAAACTCACAACTGAGGGTATAAAAGTAAAAACTGCCGATATGTTAAGAAACGACAAACTTTTTAATTCGCTTTATACATTGCCATAATCTGTAAAATATGAAAGTAGTTCTGACATATTGCATTTTACTCGTGTTCGTTTTGAGAGCCAACTCTCAGGACAGTACGTTCGTGCAAATACAAAACATGTTGGATACTGTTCCGGCGATCACTACACAAAAACATCCCTGGCGGGCAATTGGCACCGAAATTGGGCTTAACATGGCTATGAGAGGATTCAACCGATTTATACTCAACGATGAATATGCGCAGATAAACTTATCCTCCATGGGGAAAAACTTGTCCACTTTACCTGTTTGGGACACGAATAGTTTTTCCACAAACCTGATAGCACATCCCTATCACGGATCGATGTACTTCAACAGTGCAAGGGCAAATGGATACGGATTCTACAATTCGATTCCATTTAATGTGGGTGGAAGCCTCATGTGGGAATATCTGATGGAAACAAAACCGCCTTCCATGAATGATTTAATAGCCACAACAGTTGGAGGGATTGCGTTGGGGGAAATAACTTTTCGTTTTTCCGATTTGATTCTCGATGACAGAACTATCGGAGTAGAACGTGTTATCAGAGAGTTCACGGCCGGACTTTTCGCTCCAACTAAATTGATTAACAGGTTTTTCACCGGTGATGCGTGGCGGGTTAAAAGTGAAAAAGGGAACATGATTGAAACCCTTCCGTTTGTATTGAGCGTTGGTTCGGGAGGAAAAATGATCAAAGAAGATAATCGCCCCGGCTACAACACCGGTGTAGGGATTGAAGCAAATGTACAATACGGAAATGTGTTTGAAGAACCGATACACAAACCTTACGACTGGTTTTGGATAAACGGACATATGAACATTGTTGAAGGAAACGTTTACCTGACACAAATTAATGGAATTGGTGCAATACTGAACAAAGAGATATACGAGAAGGACAACCTGAAAATAATGGGAGGAGTTTTTCAACATTTCGATTACTATAATTATAAAATGGAAACCAAAAGTGGCCGGATTATAACTCCTTACTACATTTCAGAGGCGGCAGCCGCCGGAATAGGGTTGCTTATAAACAAAAAAAAGGAGAACGTAAATCTGCGTACACGAATGTTCATCAACGGAATTGGCCTGGGAGCAAGTATATCGGATTATTTTGAAATAGATGACAGAGATTATAACATGGGCAGCGGAATGAGTTTGAAACTGTACACCGATTTAATTATTAAAAACAAATTTTCTGTTTCCTTTCTTTCAGAAAACTATTTTATTTACACGTGGAAAGGTGTTGATGAAAAGTTATCGTTAAAAGACCTTACCATCCCGGAAATAGATTTCTTGAACGTTCAGGGTGACAGAAGCACAGCAAAGCTGAGAATTTTTGGTGCCGAGTTCAAGTACAGGATAAACGCCCTTCTGTATGTAAAACTAAACAACAGATTTTTCACGAGAGACACTTCCTACAAATATTTCCCGAAGGTATTTTACCGTTCTCAGGAAAATTATCTGAGTGTGGGAGTGACCGTTTAGGAATAAAGGATTAAAAAAACAACAAATAAAAAGAAGTGAAACAATGTTATTGTAAATAAGATTTATCTTTGCAACTGTGTTTTATTCTCTTTTATCGACAAAAGGCTATAACAATGGAAATTACACCAAGACAACTGGAAATTATTGAAGCTACCGGAAAAATTCTTACCGCTACGGGGGCTAACGGATTAACGATCAAAAACCTGGCGAAGGAAATGCAGTTCTCCGAAAGTGCTATTTACAGGCATTTCGCGAGTAAAGAAGAGATTATTATTATGATGCTTAAATATTTGAGGAATAATATTATCGAAATATTAAGCACCCTGAAAAAAACCGGCGATGTAGAAAGAGATTTTAGAACATTCTTCAATAAACTCAGCCAATATTTCAAGGAAAATCCCTACTACGTAGTTGTGGTATTTTCGGAAGGATTGATGGACGAAAGCGATAAGATAAACGATGAAATATATGGTCTGATGACCTCCACAAGCAGCTATTTGGAACCAATTCTGCGAGAAGGACAAAAACAGGGAATTTTCATTCCGTCTGTTTCATCCGACGAATTAACCATGATATCGATAGCTACTTTTAAACTGCACATGTTTAACTGGAAGTTCTATAAATTCAATTATAATTTATCAGAAAACATCGGGAAAATGTCTACTTCTCTACTGACGCTTTTTGTCGGTTGTACAAAAAATCCCGGGGACAGACCAATATTCTGAAAAACAACGAACAGTTGTCAATTAGTAGCGTTGCGTTAATTTTCAGCACTCGTCTATAATATGTTGATATAT